>Ga0208638_1000576_pt1 | contig 24685 bp, 24 predicted proteins | sample ETNtaG_34_FD_185753 | JGI IMG/M metagenome (GOLD analysis project Ga0208638, IMG submission 185753) | Marine microbial and viral communities from oxygen minimum zone, Eastern Pacific Ocean - ETNP201306SV51 (SPAdes) (version 2) | ecosystem: Environmental > Aquatic > Marine > Oceanic ...
TCGCCCCCGAAGGGACTTTCTCGTTCGACTTGCATGTGTTAGGCACGCCGCCAGCGTTTGTTCTGAGCCAGGATCAAACTCTCCAAATAAATTCATTTGAGTTTAATCTTATTTTAAAGTCTTTGTTCTTGACTTAAGACCCACATTCACAACTTGGCACGCTATTTAGTTTTCAAAGAACAAAATTAAGGCAACTCACCATTATATAAAATTGAAATTACACTGTCAAGGTTTAAAAGAATAAATTTTGAGATTTTTTCAAAGGGCCTTCACAGATAAAGACAACATAAATATATTACACCCTCTGTTTTTTGTCAAACATCAAACCGGAAAATTTAAACAATTTTTTTATGCCTGGTTAGCGCTTCCCAGTACATTAACATTTTTGTGTTTAATCAGCTCAATTAGTTCTGCACGGGCCGGACCTAAATATTTACGTGGATCAAACTCCGCTGGTTTATCAGAAAAGACCTGTCTAATTAATGCGGTTACAGCTAACCGTCCGTCACTATCGATATTAACTTTACATACCGCGCCGGTAGCGGCTCTTCGCAACTGGTCTTCCGGGATTCCAATAGCAGCTTTCAGTTGTCCGCCATTCCTGTTAATTATATCTACATATTTGGGAACAACGGACGATGCGCCGTGTAACACAATAGGAAATCCGGGCAGTCTTCTTTCAACTTCTTCAAGGATATCAAACCTTAGTGGTGGAGGAACAAGAACGCCTTTTTCATTCTTCCTACATTGTTCCGGTTTAAATTTATATGCCCCATGACTTGTACCTATAGAAATAGCCAGACTGTCCACACCTGTTTTAGCAACAAAATCTTCGACCTGTTCAGGGTTCGTATAAATAGATTTTGCCGCTTCAACATCATCTTCAATCCCAGCCAAAATTCCCAATTCTGCCTCAACAGAAACATCATTTTCTTTAGCATACTCAACGACCTGTTTCGTAAGTTTTATATTTTCTTCATAAGGATGGTGTGATGCGTCTATCATTACCGAAGAAAAGCCCGTGTCAATACAGGATTTTGCTAATTCAAACGTATCGCCATGGTCAAGGTGAAGTGCAACAGGGAAATTTCCTCCCATCTCTTTAGCCATTTGTACGGCACCTTCTGCCATATAACGAAGCAGGGTCTGATTCGCGTATTTCCTTGCTCCGGAAGAAACCTGTAAAATAACCGGTGAGTTAGTTTCCTTGCATCCGGTAATGATTGCCTGAAGCTGTTCCATGTTATTAAAATTATATGCAGGGATTGCGTATTTTCCTTCCATTGCTTTTTTAAAAATTTTTTTGGTGTTTACCAATCCCAACTTGCTAAAGCGAACCATAGTGGTGCTCCTTTCTAAGGTTTTATGGATAATAATTTATCATTGTTTAGATTTTTTTTGAGTTTGCATTGGATCAAATTTTTAATAATTATATCACAACTCAATTCATACATGCTTTCTTTTGGATTTATTTTTTTATGAAAGGATGGAGAAGGTCAATAATGAAGATGTATAGATTAATTTTTCCACAGCAAACTGGGATGGAGCCCTGTTTTTTTTAGCAAAAGAATATGATAAGATTCAGCTACAGAATGGGAGGAATTAATGCAAAGAACGATATATGTAGCAGATGATGTTCCCAGCAATATACATCTTGTAAAGGATATTTTTGGCAGAGATAAAAACCTTGTCATCAAAGAGGCAAAGGATGGCAAAGACCTCCTCGATCAAATCAAAAAGAATGGACTACCTGATCTTATACTCCTTGATCTCATGATGCCTGTGATGAATGGTTTTGATGTTTTAAGTAAGCTAAAAAACCAGAGACAAGAAAATTACTTTCCGATCATTGTTATCTCAGGACTCTCCGAACAACAAAATATTATAAACGCCCTCTCTTTAGGGGCGGATGATTACTTGATGAAACCATTTTTCATGGACGAACTCAGGCTTAAAGTCAATAACATGTTAAAACTGAAAGAGCATAGAGAGTTTTTAAATAAATCCCTCGATATCATGCAAGCAGATAGGCTGGAAAAGATCTACCAGTTAGAACAAACCCAGATTGAGATTACAAAAAGATTAGGTATGGCTTCAGAATTCAGGGATAACGAGACAGGAAAACATATTGAAAGAATAGCGGATTTTGCCGAATTAATGGCAAAAGAAATTGACATGAGCCGGGAAGAGAAGACGATGTTAAAATATGCGGCTCCCATGCACGATGTGGGAAAGATAGGTATCCCTGATCAAATATTACTTAAACCGGGCAAGTTGACAGGCGAGGAATTTCAGATTATAAAACTCCATACAGTTATAGGAGGCAGGATTTTAAGAGGTACGAATGTTCCACTTCTTGAATTTGCGAGAGAGGTTGCGGTGAGCCACCACGAAAGGTGGGATGGTAATGGTTACCCTTTTGGATTAAAGGGAAAGGATATTCCCCTGTCAGGAATGATAGTGGCAGTTATAGACGTATTTGATGCCTTATCATCAGAAAGGATTTATAAAAAGGCATGGCCTACCGAAAAAGCCCTTGATTATATAAAAGAGCAACGAGAGAAACAATTTAATCCAGAAGCGGTAGATGCCTTTTTTAATATTGAAGACCAAATAATAGAGGTTAAAGAGGCAAAAGCGGATGCGGCATTAACCAAACCAATAATCCAGGAAATTATTGACGGTGATCACGCTATTCATGAACTGATAGAGCGATGGCGGTAGCATAGCTTAAGAAAAATTCCAAGTTAATTTGAAATTTATAGTTTTCTCTTTTGTAGTTCACCCAATAATCACACTGTAATTATTTGATACTTTTTGCTCCTCGAAATCCGATGAAATTGAATTTACTATCCGACGGCATATAATTTCTGTCAAAAGTGTAAGAATAATCTGATCTCAAATGAACAGATAAAATGCCTCCCCTTATTACTTTAAACTTTTTTTCATACTCTTTTGGCATTCCTTCAAATGAATACCAGTCAGAAGTCCATTCCCAGACGTTTCCTACCATATCATAAGCGCCAAACGGACTAACCAGGGCTTTTCTTTTTCCTACCAGCTCCGTGACTAACCCTGAAAAGCCGTAGTTAGGCGGACCAAAAACTTTATCTCCCCAGGGAAACATTCTGCCATCAGTTCCTCTTGCGGCCTTTTCCCATTCCTCCTCTGTGGGCAGACGCTTGCCAACGAAATTGAGATACTCTACTGCCATGCTATAAGAAATATGAGTTGCGGGGTAATTGCTTTGTCCTTCTGGATACCGGTAAGTGGAATCAAAATTTTTGTACTGTTCATTGGATACTTCAAACTTGTCTATCAAGTAAGCGTGAGTATAAACTTTTTTCCCTCTTACAGTTTTGTCATGATCGGGATGTCCCATAATAAATTCGCCTTTCGGGATATAAACCATATCTCTAGGTACAATCACATCAGGTGGCGGAGTGGGCAAGTTCAGTTGAGGGATTTGTTCGGACTGACAGGAGATTAAGGTTAACAGTAGAGGAGTAAGATAAAAAAACGTATTAACAAATCTTTGAACGTGCATAGCGAGCGCAGTCCCCGTGGTTTTGCCATGGGGTTAGCGAGCGAACTTAATAAAATTAAACTCTTTACACAGAAGATCCCCTGTAATTTTGCCGCAGAGAGCTTCAATTTTCTCATGCATTGGCAAGATCATTTGTCATTGGTTATTTTAAGGCAATATTTCCCTATTGACCAATGACAACTAACTAACCCAGTTTATCAAAAGCGTGAAAGACTTCTCCCCCGTTTATAAATATTCTTTTTTTTCCTTTATCGAGGGGATGATCATAGCCCGGCTGGATGCTACCGTCCAGAGAATAGGATCCTTCATCAGGCCAATACCCTGATTTATCCTTATCCAAAAATTCCATCCTTGTGATATATTTTACGTTCTTGTATCCGTATTTAAACGGGATAATCAAACGCAAAGGCGCTCCATGTTCTGGTGGCAGTAACTTATCGTTCATTTTGTAAACTAAAAGAACTCTTGGATTGAGAAGATCTTTTAGCGGAATAGTTTCATAGTAGCCATCTACAGAACGAAAATAAACCCATCTTGCCTGTTCCATGGGCTTAACAATTTCAAAAAGGGTTTTTATAGAAACTCCTTCCCATTTTGCCTTAGCTGACCAGCATTCAACACACTTTAGTCTCGACAGCTGTGTTTCTGATTTTAAAGAGACAATATCATCAAAATAAAAAGTCCTGGGTTCTTTTGTCAAGCCTCCAGCAAACAGAGACCATTGATTTTTATTTATGGGAGATATAGGTTTGAAGGATCGTACATTAAAATCAGGCCTATCTTCATTTCTGATAATTCTGCTGATTTTATCGGAAAATTTTTTCTGAATGGCTCCATGTTTATTCTGATTGCTATTGTTGCAAGCCATGTTGGGCCACAGCCCCAAAGACACCAACCCGGATATCAGGAATTTAAAGAATTTCCTTCTTGCGATTAAGAACATATAGCTATCAGCTATAAATCAATAGTTACTTTAAATTAACGTACTTGAAGATAGAGCTTTTTAAGTTGTTTGGCCGGAATCCCCATGTAATACATTATCAATAGCAGCCAGTTTCTAAATGTGGCATACAAAATCCCCTCTTTTTCCCAACGACGGGCAGAAGTTAATATCTTTTCATCTAAAATAACTGTTTTTCCCGAAGCCCTTAACCTACCATAAAACTCAACATCTTCCATAAGGGGAGTAACCATAAATCTTCCTATTTCGAAGAATTTTTTTTTTCTCACAAAAATACCCTGATCTCCATAAACAAGGTGGAAAAGTCGCGATCTTAAATTGACAACCTGTGAGATGATACTTAACAATAATTTATTCGAATCGATTTGAAGTCGAAAAGCGCCGCCAACATACACAGATTCGTTTACTATTTCTTTTAGTTTTTGGAAAGCATTGGTTGTAAGCATTGAATCAGCATGTAAAAAAAATAATACTTCACCTTTGGCAAAAGCCGCCCCATAGTTCATCTGGTTTGCTCTGCCCTGTTCGGTTATAAAAACTTGATGAGCGTGCTTCGAAGCGATTTCTACTGAATTATCTATACTGCCACCGTCTACAACAATAATTTCCGTTTGAGAATTGATAATTTTTTTAAGACTGCACAGTAATTTTTGTATCAGCAGATTTTCATTTAAGCAGGGTATAATTATTGAAATTTCCACGATGTTTTATTAATTAGGTAAGAGATTATCTCCCTACTTTTTTAACTATTAGGCTTTTTAGAGAATCATGGATTTTTTTGGAATACTGGCTGTGCGGAATAAATATCGTATAATTTTTCTTTAAGTTCATCGGATCTTCTAATATGTATTCAAGAATCTTTTCCACCCCTACTTTTGCGTCATAGGATTCACAGAAAAGTTCTCCCCAGCTGTTCAAATAGATAACAGAAATAGTTTTTATTTCTTGTAACCATCTTGGAGAATCAAAATTTAATACTATCAGTATTCTTGTTCTTTTTTCATGCGAGAGCAAATCCTTATTACTTATGGAGGAAATTTTTGATGAAGGGAAAAACTCTATTGTGGTCTCCATTAATTTCTGGATATCTGCCAAACCTACAGGGGAGGGATTTGGAAGAACAAAATATAACGAGGTTTTCTTATCCAACATTCCGTTGTGGATAGCCCAGATCACTATACTTAGAATGTTAAGACCTTGTTTGAGTAATTTATCTTTTGCCTTCCAGCTGGACAAGTCCTGCTTGTTATGTTTTCCGCTGTAAAAGCTCCATAAAACTTTACGTTGTTTATTGTAATCGGCTGCAAAAGTAATGCTTTCCTGCCAGAGACCTTCATCAAAGGCTTTTTTCATCAACTGAACTTTTCCGGGTTTTTGAGAATAGAAAGTGAAAAGTTTTCTTCCTAATACCGTAATGTCTTGTTCGCTGATCATCTGTTTTGCTTGGTCTTCTTTTTTAAGCCTATCTGCCAGATTTCGATAAGTCTGGATTAAAAAATTATGGACTCGGTTTCCCAATGACAAAACTTTTTCAAACCCCCATTCTTTAAAATCATTTAAATCATCTAACTTGTTCTGGTCCCATCCCCAGTTTTCAATATAATCCAACATAGTTTTTTGTTTAAAATTCAAGTTAGTGCTGCCGATTAAAGACTTTCGGGCTTTAAATCCGATTTTTATATAAAAGCAGGTTTGAAGAAGATCAACAACATCGTTTCTTTGTTTCTTCACATAATAATCCAGAATATGATCGAACATAGTTGCGTAAGGATCGTAGCGTTTCCAATCGTCCTTTTTAGGCGTTCCTTCATGAAACCTCTTTTTTACGATATTGCAGAGAAGCTGCGATTCTACTTCAGGATCCAAAAAGCCTTCCAGCATTGCCATCTTTAGAACCGATTTATAAGGTGAGTCCATGGCCTTGTTCATTTGCCATAAAGCTGCGCCAAAAAACTCTCCAGTTGTTATTTCATAAAGGTTTCCCAGGTCCACAAGCATGCCGGTATTCACTTCAGAAGATCCTTTGGCAGCCTTTTTATATTGGTTGTACTCGTCATCAGAAATCCCGGTTGGAATCAGACACCAGAAAGGCATCCTGCCGGCAACCAGAACGCAGGTTCTGTAAAATTCTTCCTTTAGCAGCCTGGCAATAGCAGAACCAGCGCTCTCTTTATCAGCTTCCCCAAAATTATTTACCTGTGCTCTTTTTATATCCGTTGGAAAGAAATGAACCTCCAGATCATGATCCTTATCCGCCCATTTTTCAATCTCAAGTAATTTTTTCTTAAATAATTCCAGTTGTTTTGGATTTAAGCTATCTTCATTAAAACAAACCCAGTAATCGAAATCTGATTTTCCTGTCTGCGCCATAGAACCAACACTACCCATCAATAGAAGAGATTTAATAGAAAGTTGGTTCGGGCCAGTGTCTTCTGACATTCTTTGCCGCAAGGGATAACCTGGAAATATTGTTGAAAATTCAGCCTCGAAACCAGGAGGGAAAGAGTAGTTTTCTATTCCGTAAGGGACTTCTTTGTCTTTGATATAACCGGGTAGGTCTCTAAGATTAGTGTGCAGCAAAAACGTTAAAATATGAAACAAAGGTTTCGTTTTTGGATGCATGAGTTCCAGAAGACGAGTAATTCTGGAATTGTTGTACGCAAGATAAGGTTTAAGATTTTTTGCTAGTAACGTATCCATCATTATAATTGCTGAAGAAATCGTTCAGCCTCAATAGCTGCTGCGCATCCCGATCCCGCTGCAGTAATAGCTTGTCTGTAAACATGGTCTTGAACATCACCACAGGTAAATATCCCTGGTACAGAAGTTTTGACTCCATCTTTGGAAACAATGTAACCCACCTTATCCATTTCCAGTTGCCCATTAAAAATTGTGGTATTTGGGCTATGGCCTATAGCAAGAAAAACGCCATCGCAATTTTTCTCAGTAACTTCACCGGTTTTTACATTTTTTAGTTTGATACCTGTGACTTTCCCTTGATCCGGATCCATAATATCTTCTACCACGCTATCCCAGCAGAAGTTAATTTTATTATTTTCAAACGCGCGATCCTGCAATATTTTAGACGCCCTTAATTGATCCCTTCTATGAATAACGGTAACCTTGGACGCGAACTTAGTTAAGAAGTTTGTTTCTTCCATAGCGGTATCTCCCCCTCCTACAACCACGACCTCTTTTTCCTTAAAGAAAAATCCATCACAGGTAGCGCAGGCAGAAACACCATATCCCATTAAGCGCTTTTCAGATTCCAGGTTTAAGAGCTTGGCAGAAGCCCCTGTGGCAATAATAACGGTTTTTGTCTGGTACAAATCCTTTTCATTTACCGTGACTGAAAAAGGGTTTTTTGAAAGGTCTACACTGGTAATTTCACCACTTAAAATCTCAGTGCCAAAACGGAGGGCCTGTTTTCTCATCTCATCCATGAGTTCGGGGCCTTTAATTCCCGATGAAAATCCTGGGAAATTATCTACTTCCGTAGTAGTCGTTAGCTGACCACCGGGCTGCAACCCTTCTATTAAAATCGGATTGAGGTTAGCCCGTGCTGTATATATTGCCGCTGTATAACCTGCCGGACCTGATCCGATAATGGTAACATTTTTCATCGTGCCATGTAATGAAAGCCGTCGAATATCCTGGCTATAATATTAATAACATTTAGTAGGGGTTAAGTTTGAAGCTCCCCCAGCAAGCTGCGGAGAATCTTTAGTGCAGAGTATAATTTTTTTTTAAATTCACTTGATTATCCCTTGGCAAGTCATAGAAAATTCACATGCTGAGTATTTTTAAATTTTTACACACCTAGAAATCAAAGTCAACCTTGGATGTTTCTCAAATCATAACAGGCATGCCATTTTTGTCACCTTTATTTTAAATCTTTATCCTGTTATTCTGGTTAAATTTATTATAAAAACATATTTAGATTGAATACTTAAAGATGGTTTTTCGATTTTTAGACATTGTTCCGAAAGAGCATGGGGCATGGGCTATGTTGCTTGTCCCATATTTCTCTGGTGCTTTTGCGAAAGGTAAACCGGGAGTCCCGACTTTCCTGCTGCTTGTTTGCGTGATATCGCTTTATTTTTTAAGAGGATGCGGAGAATTTTATTTATCGAATCTTATTAAAAAAAAAGAACCCTACCAAAACATAAAGTCATTTTACTTCCAAACCATTTTCTGTTTTGCATTATTCTTACTCACATCAACGCCGCTTTTATACTACTTCCAACTGTGGAATCTGTTGGTCTTGGGATTAATGGTTTTTTTGTTTATTAGTTTGTATTACCTGTTAATTTTTAAAAAAAAGAGCTATCGAATGTCTCAACAGTTTGTTGTTATTTTAGCGCTCACTCTTTCTGCTCCGGCAGCATATTATGCCACCACATGGAAATGGGATGCTAATACTCTAATCCTCTGGGTCCTAAATGTAATTTTTTTTCAACTAGGGATGTTGTATGTCCATAACAGAATAGGCTTGCATAAAAAAAAAGAACAAATTATATGCTTTTTGGATAAGTTTGGGTTTGTCAGAAATCTGATTTGGGGATGGTGTCTCTCTTTAATTATTTTTTTTGGTCTCTTCTTATCGGGACTAATACATCCTCTTTTTTTTATTATCTTACTTCCCATATCCGTTCATATCATTGTTGGTATTTTTTTTGACAAAAGAGACTTAATAATTAAACGAATGGGATATTCCCTTGTGGGCCAGAACATCTTCTTTCTTATAATTCTAATCTATCTTTATCGGATATATTGAAAAGTATGTGCTAAAATATCATTTAAAACGAAATGATAAAAAAAGATTTATGATTTTAAAATCCTTAATAAAATGTCCTGAATGTGATTTTGAGAAGGAAGAAACAATGCCTGTTGATTCTTGTCTGTTTTTCTATGAATGCACAAACTGCAAAATAATGCTTAAACCAATGAAAGAAGACTGTTGTGTATTTTGCTCTTATGGTGATACAAAATGCCCGCCAATACAAGAAGAGTGTTGCAAGTAAACAGTAATATGTTTCCTAATATTTTTTTCTTAATAATTTTAATAATGGTGATTTAATGAGTTTATTAGTTGTTGGTTCTGTGGCATTAGATTCTGTTAAGACCCCTTTTGGAGAAGCGGATGAGGTTCTCGGAGGTTCTGCCACATATTTTTCTGTTTCCGCAAGCTATTTTACTGATGTCAATCTGGTGGCTGTGGTTGGCAACGACTTCCCAGAAGAACACATCAATTTATTAAAGTCTCATTCCATTAATGTTGATGGTCTGGAACAGAGGCAGGGAGAAACTTTTCGGTGGAAAGGAAGATATGATTTTGACCTTAATGAGGCTCACACTTTAGACACACAGTTAAATGTTTTCGCTGATTTCAATCCTGAAATTCCTGACAGTTATAAGGATTGTAAATATGTTTTTTTGGCCAACATCGATCCTGACCTTCAGATAAAAGTCCTGGATCAAATTAAAAACCCGAAACTGATTGTTTGCGATACCATGAATTACTGGATTGAAGGGAAATTGAACAGTCTAAAGAAACTTTTGCCCAGAATTCATATTCTTGTTATCAACGATGGAGAAACGCGGGAACTTGGCAACGATCCGAATGTAGTTAAGGCAGCTCAGAAAATATTAAGCTGGGGTCCTGAATGTTTGATTGTAAAAAGAGGTGAATATGGATCCCTGATGTTTTCAAATTCATCAATTTTTTCCGCTCCCGCATATCCTCTGGAATTTGTTTACGATCCTACCGGAGCCGGTGATACTTTCGCGGGAGGGTTTATGGGATATATTGCCAGAGCAGATAACGTATCAGATGAAACCAGAAGGCAGGCTATTGTATTCGGCAGCACCATGGCTTCTTTTAATGTGGAAAAATTTAGCCTCGAAAGATTGCAATCATTGACGTGGAACGAGATAGAAGAGAGATTTAAGTTTTTTAAAGGGATCACTCACTTTGAAGATCTGAAATGAGGGTAATTAGCGGCAATGCAAAAGGGCGGAAACTCGTCTCCTTTAAGGGTTCGGATATTCGGCCCACTTCAGATCGAGCAAGAGAATCCCTTTTTAATATTTTAAAAGAAAAAATTGCCTGTTCTTCTTTTCTTGATTTGTTTGCCGGTTCAGGCGCAATAGGTATTGAAGCTTTAAGCCGTGGCGCAGAAAACATGGTTTTTGTAGAAAACCGTGTCACATCAATTGCACTTATAAAAAAAAACCTGGAGAAATGCGGTTTTTCCAAAAGTCTCGGCCGGCATATTAAAATAATTCATAAAGACGTCTTAATATATCTAAAAACCGCTAAAAAAAAATTTGATATTATTTTTATTGATCCACCTTATCAAACAAGTCTTGCCGAAAAATCCCTGCTCTCTTTGAGTAAGAAAAATTTGTTAAAACCTGACGGGATAATTATTCTTGAACAATATTTTAAAAGAGCAACGGATCAAGAAATTAGTGGTCTGCAATGTGTTAAAAGAAAAAAAGTAGGTGATGCTTTCTTTTCTTTTTTTAATAAAACTAAAGATGAATAAAAGATGCAGAAAATTACTCTCAACATAGAAAATGTCCTCCCTTTTTTAAAAGCTAGGAAACCTTTTAATCTCCAAAAAGAGATCTCAAGGATTCACGAGAGAATGGAGCAGGAGAAAGAGCCGGGAAGCGAATTCCTTGGCTGGCGCCGTCTTCCATCACAAATGTCCCGGCATCATCTGAAGAAAATAAATGAGACTGCTAAATTCGTTCAGGATCAGACCGATGTTTTTATAAGCATTGGTATTGGAGGGTCCTACCTAGGAGCGAAGGCCGCAGTAGAATTTGTAAACCATTCTTTTTTCAACCAACTTTCAGCAAAGGGAAAAAAAGCTCCTGAGATTTACTTTGCCGGACAGAACATAAGTTCAGATTATCTGGCAGACTTAATTGACATACTGAAAGGCAAAAGGATATGCCTCAATGTCATTTCAAAATCCGGCACCACTACTGAATCTGCAATCGCTTTCAGGTTATTGAAAGAGGTTTTAGAGAAGAGACATGGAAAAAGAGAAGCGCGTAAAAGAATAATTGTAACGACCGATCAAAAAAAAGGAGCGTTAAAAAAACTTGCTGCTAAGGAAGGTTACACATCATTCATCATACCTGACGATGTAGGAGGCAGGTTTTCTGTGCTGACCCCTGTTGGACTGCTTCCGATGGCTGTTTCCGGAATTAATATTGTCGACTTGATTAAAGGGGCTAAGAGGTATGAAGAAATTGCTTTCAACCCGGATATGAAATCCAATCCAGCTTATCTTTATGCCGTAACCCGAAATCTTTTATACAGAAAAAGAAAAACGACTGAAATACTCAGTTCTTTTCATCCGTCCCTGCATTACTTTTCGGAATGGTGGAAACAATTAGCAGGAGAAAGTGAGGGGAAAAACCATAAAGGGATTTATCCCTCAATAGCAGACTTCACCACCGATCTTCACTCCATGGGACAATGGATACAGGAGGGAAAGAGGAACATCTTTGAGACCTTTTTGCTAATACAACAATCTAACAGGAGCCTGAGTATCCCCCGCCTTAAAAATGATGATGACGGTTTGAATTATATAGCAGGTAGATCCCTTGAGTATGTAAATGATAAAGCTTACAGGGGGACAGCCCTTGCCCATAAAAAAGGAGAAGTCCCTAATATGGCTATTACTATCCCGGACAGGTCTCCATCCTCCCTTGGTCAGCTTTTTTATTTTTTTGAATGCGCAATTGCCATGTCCGGATACCTGTTGAAAGTTAATCCCTTCGATCAACCTGGCGTTGAGTTTTACAAAAAGAACATGTTTAAACTCCTCAAGAAACCGGGATTCTAAAACCATTATTTTTTGTTTTAATTTTTTTGCACAGCAAAAAAATCTTTGTTATCCTTGGGGAGTTTTATTGAAATTTGCATTTTGTAATTTGATTTTTATTTGCGGTTTACCGCACTAAGTTAGAGGAGGATAAATTATATGGCCAGTAATCATACAATGGACATAGCTTCCAAAGTGGACATGCAGGAAGTTATAAACGCTGTTAACCAGGCAATGATGGAGATAAAACAGCGCTATGATTTTAAGGGAAGCATAAGCAAAATAGAGCTGAACGCAAAAGAGAATAAACTTGTTCTTGCCTCAGAAGATGAATTCAAGATGAAAAATGTTGTCGATATCCTCCAGAGTAAACTGGTAAAAAGAAAGGTATCCATAAAAGCTCTTGTTTACGGTAAAGTGGAAAACGCTGCCGGTGGTACGGCAAGACAGGAGATCACCATTCAACAGGGAATCCCAACAGATAAGGCAAAAGATATGATAAAGCAGATAAAGGATATGAAGCTAAAAGTCCAGGCACAGATTCGTGAAATGGAAGTCCGCGTCAGCGGCAAAAAAATAGACGACCTTCAAAAGGTAATCGAAATGCTGAAGGAAAAGGATTTTGGTCTCCCGCTCCAATTTGAAAATTACCGTTAATCAAACAACCCTTTTAAAATCTCATTTAATTTACCGAAGAGGCCGCAAAGATCGCAGAGAATAAATTTTTCTCACTGTGTTCCGCATCCTCCGTGTTAAAAACGAGGCGTAAAAAAAAATATCCACATGCATAAAGCTGAAATTATTAGTATTGGCAGTGAACTTTTAAGTGGAAAAACCATAGATACCACTTCAACATTTATAAGCCGTAAACTCAGCAGGATCGGTGTGACTGTAGCACACAAGGCAACGATACCTGATCAGCATGCAGACATAATAAAAGCCGTAAAACAATCATTGAATCGATCATCCGTTTTAATAATAACCGGTGGACTTGGACCTACCAAAGATGACATTACCAGGAAGGTTGTGGCAAAGGCTCTTGGTTTGAAAATGAAACATTATCCTCAGGTAGAAGCTTCTATAAGACAGTTTTATCAAAAGCTTCACAAAAAAATGCCGCATCTTACTTTAAACCAGGCTTTTCTTCCGGAAAAATCAAAACCATTAAAAAATTCCTGGGGTACTGCTCCCGGTATTTACATAAAGCGGAGAGGCTTCTCAGCCGACCAAAGCTTGCGGTCCAAAGTTGCAAAGAAAAAAATGTTATTTATGCTGCCGGGAGTCCCGCACGAAACTACGAATATGTTTACCCACAGGGTTTTACCTATACTGAAAGCTGAATTATGTGAAAGAAAATTTAACTCGACGGAAATAAATATTTTTGGAATCGGTGAATCAACCATTCAGGAGAAGCTTGAGAAATTCGCACTTTCTAAAGATATAAAAATATCTTACTTATCGGAAACAGGAGGTGTGAAGCTTGTACTCACTGGCGATGTTCCCAAAAAGAAACTTCTAGTTTATTCACGAAAGATACAAAGGTTGTTTAAGGAAAATATTTTTAGCACAGGCAAGGTCACCCTTGAGGAGACTCTTGGTAAAATTCTTAAACTAAAAGAGGTTCAATTAGCTATAGCGGAATCCTGCACAGGTGGTCTCATAGGCAGCCGTGTTGTTAATGCATCCGGAGCTTCATCGTATTTTGCCGGAGGCGTCATAGCCTATTCCAACAAGGTAAAAACAAAATTTCTTGGGGTTTCTTCTGTTCTGCTTAAAAAATATGGCGCTGCCAGCCTTCCTGTTGCAAAAGCCATGGCACAGGGAGTGGCAAAAAAGTTCTCCTGTGAGTGTGGTATAGGAATAACCGGAGTGGCGGGACCGACCGGGGTTACACGTCAAAAACCGATAGGATATGTTTGCATTGCAAGTTGCTGCAGGGAGAAGACAATAACAGAATCTTTTCAGTTTTATGGAGATCGGTCTTTTATCCGTAACCGTGCTACGGCAACAGCACTTTTCCAGATGCTTTCGTTATTAAAAAAGAACTAATTCTATCCTGCATTATCAACCTGTTTTTTTCATTCGAATGGTTTTATTTCCAAATTTTTTTGTGCCATTTCCTTGATAAACATATTTTATGGTATAACATCCCTTAATCTCTTCTTCAGCATCTTTGCAATAATAACTTAAAATCTGCATTTTTGCATAATTCCCCTCTGCTGTTTTTATTAAATAGACATTATCAAATGGTTTGATTTTATGATAAGAAGGTTTGTAGCTATGCCAGTTTTCAAAACTGGCATTTTGAGTATCGATTTTGTTGAGGGATTTAATATCCTTAAAAAATTTTGCGTTTTCGGGGACTTCCAAAATAGAATCAAAGTCAGTGGTATCCAGTTTTGCGACTGCGACTTTTCCACGCTCATTTGTGTCCCCACTATTAGAAACGATCTTTGTTCTTCTTAACGCTAAATCCCAATTCATGTTGTCTTTCAGGCTTAATACATCTGAAACAACGCTCCCTCTGGAGAAATCGAAATACACCCACCGATCTATCGTTGAAGCGACAAAAGTATAAATTATAGTATCAGTTAATTTTTTACCTGCTTCAGCCTGTTCTATAGAAGAAAGAACAGGCAGATTTTCGGGCAATTCCAATGCCAGGTCAGGTCTAAGAAATTTTGAATTAGCCATTACAAATGCAAAAATAATCCACAAAACCACTAAAGACATCATAATATAAAGAATGCATTTCAATAAATTATCCATAACGTGATGAAACCGAATAAAAATTTCAGAGTAATAGTATAATAACAAACTTAATTTGTAAAAATATGCAACGAGTATACTCTATCACTAATTTGTCGCGCTGTGTACTTCGTGGTTTAAAAAATCTCTACTTAAAGGGAGGTAATATATAAAATGGATTGGGTGGCTGGTTTCATGGAATTGTTAGGAGGGTGGTTAATAGGTAGCAAGAAGAAAGCAGGTTTTATCAGTAATTTTATCGGGTGTATTATTTGGGTTTATGTTTCTGTAACGACAGAGATATATGGTCTTTTATTGGTTGTTGTGCCGGGGCTTTTTGTTAATATGAGGAATTATGCTAAATGGTTGAAAGAAGATAGTAGAACACTCAAGCTCAATGTAAAATGAATATTGATTGTGAGAAATGGTAAAAAGAGGATTGGTTCTCAAACCTGATTATGCTCTAATTTACAGATAAATCTTTTCAATGGAATAAAGATAGTGGTTTCCAAGTTATCCAGTTTTAAAATTTGTTTGGTATGTATTACATCGTTAGCTATAGCTGAAGAAAACCCTGAGTCAATGTCAAAAAAGATGTTTAAAGGGATGGTATTGATTGAGGCTGGCTGTTTTCAGATGGGAGATACTTTTGGTGACGGATACTCTGATGAAAAGCCAGTACATAAAGTTTGCCTGGATGATTTTTATTTGGGAGAGCATGAATTAACACAGAAGGAATGGGAGGATGTAATGGAAGGCAATCCTTCTAATTTTAAGAGTTGTGGAGATAACTGCCCTGTGGAAACAGTTTCCTGGAAACATGTGAAGAGACTTATCAGTGAGCTCAATAAACAGACCGGCGAAAAATACCGGCTTCCAACGGAGGCGGAATGGGAGTACGCAGCAAGAAGCGGTGGTAAAAAAGAGAGGTGGGCAGGGACAAGCGATCATTCAATGCTTGGAAAATATGCATGGTATTCTAAAAACACAGGTGGCTTTCTCTTAAGCAGGAGGATCCGTCCAGTGGGTGAGAAGAAACCTAATGGCTTGGTTTATACGACATGACCGGCAATGTTTGGGAGTGGGTGTCTGACTGGTATGGGAAAGAATATTATAAAAAAAGCTTTAAAAATAAGCCCGGTGGATCTTCAAGCGGTGATGATAAGGTGCTCCGAGGCGGCTCTTATTTTTTCACCCCACGAAACATTCGCACGACAAGACGGGCAATGGCCAATCCCGACTATAGATTCATTGATATCGGGTTTCGTCTGGCTGCCTCTGCCAAAATTCATTTTCTGACTTAAGAAAAAAATATTATTAAAGCCTTTGATAATGGTCAAAAGCCTTTACTTTTGCGCTTCCCGCCAGAGCATTACTGCAAGCCCTGCTGTTATTATAAAACCAGGCAGACTAAACCACAGAGGAACAACCATACCATTAAGGATAATTTGCCATTTAAAAAAAAACCGGAAAAGATGTATACAAGCAATAAAAGAAAAAACTGTAATGGCTATTATCGTAAACGGCTTACTGCTTCGTTTCCTATTCTCGGAGGATGCTTCCACAGTTTTTCTTCCTTGTTTGTGGTTTCTTTTTTATTAATTCTTTCTAAGCGTTCTCTACGGTTAAATCATACTGAGACTTTTTTCAAAAACACCATGATACAGGAAATAGCGGAAGGAGTGACGCCGGAAATGCGTGATGCCTGACCAAAAGTTAAAGGACGGATGCCATTAAGTTTTTGAATTTCTTCTTTAGAAAGACCATAGATAGCTGAGTAATCAATATTTTCTGGAATCTTTTTTTCTTCTAATTTTTTAAACCGTTCGATTTCCTTTTCCTGCCTTTTGATATATCCATCATATTTGATCTGAATCTCTACCTGGTTTGCCACTTCGTGAGAGATATCGTTATTTACAATATCTTTAATACGGAACTCCGGTCTTTTTATCAAATCGGCTAAAACAACAGGAAATTTTATTTGACCGTTGCATTTTTTTTTGATCTCATCGGCTAAACCGTCGTTTTCTTTTATTCGCGTGGATTCCAGCCAGTTAATTTTTGTTTTAATCTTTTCCATTTTTTCGCAGAGAACTTCATATTTTTTTTCGCTAATCAGGTTTTCTTTATAGGCAGTCTCAAAAAGTCTTAAATCAGCATTATCCTGTCTTAAGATCAGACGGTACTCAGCGCGTGAAGTAAACATCCGGTACGGTTCTTTAGTTCCTTCCGTTACAAGGTCATCAATTAAAACCCCTATATAAGCGTCTGATCTTTTTATAATCACGGGTTCTCTATTTAAAACTAAATTTGCCGCATTTATTCCGGCGATCAATCCCTGTCCCGCGGCTTCTTCGTATCCCGATGTTCCGTTAATCTGACCGGCATGAAATAGACCTTTGATTGACTTGGTTTCAAGGCTTGGATAAAGCTGAGTGGGACATACAAAATCATATTCGACAGCATATCCGGGACGCATAATTTCGCATTGTTCCATCCCTTTGATTGATCTTAAAATCTGTTTTTGAACATCAAGCGGCAGGCTGGTAGATACACCGTTTAAATAAACCTCTTCGGTATCTCTCCCTTCCGGTTCCAGAAATACCTGATGACTGGACTTATCTGGAAAACGGAAAACCTTGTCTTCTATGGAAGGACAATAACGGGGACCTATTCCCGTAATGTTGCCCTGATAAAGAGGTGATTTATCCAAGTTGTTTTTAATAATTTCATGAGTTCTTTCATTCGTATGTGTCAGATAACAGGGAATTTGTTTTTGGGTTATTTTTTTGGTTGAAAAAGAAAAAGGCGATGGAGGTTCATCTCCCGGTTGAATTTTTAGAAAGGAGTAATCAATCGATTTAGAGTTAACCCTCGGCGGTGTACCTGTCTTTAATCTTCCTATTTGAAACCCCAAAGTTTTCATAGCATCTGCAAGATCGGTGGAAGGAAATTCACCAAACCGTCCTGCCGGAAAGCTTGTAAGACCTATATGAATTAAACCGTTCAGAAAAGTTCCCGTCGTTAAAATCAAGCTTTTTGTGTAATAAGTGCTTCCCGATTGTGTCTCCACTCCTTTAATGGCATTGTTTTCAATTAATATTTTTGTCACAGTATCCTGCATCAGGGTGAGTTTAGATTGTCCCTCTAAGACTCTTTTCATATACACTCGATACTTCGCCTTATCAGCCTGTGCGCGGTATGCCTGGACTGCAGGACCTTTACTAACATTTAATACTCTGAACTGGATACCGGTATGGTCAATACATTTAGCCATCTCTCCACCAAGGGCGTCGATTTCTCTTACAATGTGGCCTTTTGCAAGACCACCGATTGCCGGATTGCAGGACATTTGCGCGATTGTATCAAGGTTTTGAGTTAGCAATAACGTACGGCACTCTTTTCTTCCGGATGCCAGTGCTGCCTCGCAACCTGCATGTCCGCCGCCAACAACAATAACGTCAAAAGTATTAGTTTTTATCATGTTATTTATTCATTAGCTAAACAGCCAGATAATATGACAAATTATTATTTAAATTAAAAAAACTGCTTGCATTTAAGTTTATTCAATAAGCTTTACTTTTGCAAGGATGTACGACTGTAAGTCCAATCCGAAATCTATTTGAAAATGTTTGGCGAGAGCGTTTCCTGCAGTTTTGCTACGAGGAGCATCAATTTCGCTTTGTCGCTGCTTTACCAATGACTAATGGTTGTTTACTAATATATAATAAGCCATGGAATGTTACTGTGTGCCTTCGTGTTTTTTGTGACACATCTATTAATATTAACCTGGAGAGATCCTAAACCTCATGAATCTGGAAGAAAAAATCGGTCAGTTGTTTATCGTAGGTTTTGAAGGGACGGAACTGTCCGAATCTATAGTTGGACTTATTAAGCAGGAAAAAATAGGCGGAGTCATACTTTTCTCCAGAAATTTTAAAGATATTCCTCAACTTATCAAGTTGATTAATGATTTACAAACATGCAGTCTTGAATACCAGGATCTGCCTCTTTTTGTTTCTGTTGACCAGGAAGGAGGAAGAGTCTCAAGGTTTGGTCCGCCGTTCACCCAATTTCCTCCTTGCTCCAGCTTAGGGTCTTTCAATGATGAAAATGATACTAAGCTTTATGCAAAGTCCCTGGCGAACGAATTGAAGCTGTGCGGCATAAACATGAATTACGCGCCGGTATTGGATATTTTGACCAATAAAGAGAACAAAGTTATAGGAGACCGGTCTTTTGGTTCTGATCCTGAGCTGGTCGCCTGTCATGGAAATATTGTAATAAAAGAATTTTTAGATCATAATTTGATTCCTGTTGGTAAGCATTTTCCCGGACATGGAGCTACTTCTCTGGATTCTCACTTTGATTTACCTGAGGTTGATACGGATATAGAGCATTTGAAAACTGTTGAAACTATGCCGTTTCAAAAAGCTATCCAGAACGGTCTTGAGGTTATTATGACCGCTCATGTGAAGTATCACAGGATAGACCCCCTTTTCCCAGCCACTTTATCTAAAACCATATTAACAGAATTTTTAAAAGGAGAATTAGGCTATAAGGGACTGATTATTACTGATGATCTTGAAATGAAAGCAGTTGAAGGACATTACTCTGAGGAAGAAATTCCGGTTCTGGCTGTTTTAGCGGGAGCGGATTGTTTGCTGGTCTGCCACAATCATGATAGACAACAAGTCTTTATTAATGGATTAAAAACAGCTCTTAAAAAAGGAGATATACATGAGAAAAAAATTCAGGAGTCTTTTGGCAAAATCATAGACCTGAAAAATAGGTTTATCATGCCTTACCAAAAAGCAAATGGTCAGGAGGCTTTGAAAATCTTTAAACGTTAATCAGTTATTTAATTTAAAGATTTCTTATGCTATAAATCGAAAATTGAAATAGGTTTTTCGTTTTTATTTATGTCTATCTCAAGACCCTCATAAGCTAAAACGGAATTTGGAAAAGCCGTCCGGCATTCCTGTTCTCTTTTTCTCAAAAATTCATCGGTATGGGTGGGGTCATGATGAAAGAGGATAAAATGTTTAACTCCAGCTTTTTTGGATAATTTTATTCCTTCTGTCCAAGTACTGTGTCCCCATCCTTTGCGAGGAAAACCAATTTTTCCAGAATATTCATCATCAGAAAATTGCGAGTCATAAATAAAATAATCTGCTCCATGCAAAATAGATAATATATTTTCATCAAGCTTACCTTCTATGTGTTCCGTGTCGCTAGCATATACAACAGTCCCTTTTTTTCCTTCAAATCTAAAACACAATCCATTATTCGGGTGATTCGTAAACGCGGCAGTAACTTTTAAATCATCGATATTGATGATCTCACCGGCAGAAATTTCGGTGAAAATAAATTTCGCGTTCATAACATTGAAACTGACGGGAAAGTTAGGCCCTGACATCTGTTTTTCCAAAACGCTTTGTAGTGAATGTTTGGAATTTTTTAGGCCAAAAAGCTGAAACTCATTGCCGGGAATATAAGCAGGAGCGAAAAATGGAAATCCCTGGATATGGTCCCAATGAACGTGGCTGAAAAATATGCGGGCTTTTACAGGTAGTTCTTTTGTTAACACTTGGCCCAGTTCTCTAATCCCGGTACCACAGTCAACGATGAAAATATCATTACCAAACCTTATCTCTACACAACTGGTATTGCCGCCTATTTTTACTGTGGAGGGACTTGGCGAAGGAATACTTCCTCTAACCCCCCAGAACTTAATTTTCATTAAGATTTTTACCTGCCTGAGTGCTTATAAAAACTTTGAGTCCCAAAATGAAATGAGATATGTTTTTTCAAAGTAGTATTTACCTAGTTGAGCAGAGAGGTATGGCCATCTCCTTTTGGTATGTAAATTTTATAAAAACCTTTAAACTCACGTAATAACTCAAATTTAGCTCCTTTAAGAGCTTCTACTATTTTATTCAGGCCTTCTTTCCCGCTATGTTCCTGCAAAAACATTTCACCCCAACTATTCCGGGAAATAATTCCGACGGTTTTGATTTCTTTTGTCCATCTTGGAACAGAAAAATTAATTACGATATAAACCTTTTCTTTTGTGGCGCTATGCAGCAGTTTTTTACTGTCAATTTTAGAAATATCAATAGGCGGGAAAAAAGACAAAAAATCTGCCAATATTATATTCACGTCCTCCGAATACTGGTAATTCATGATATTTAACCTTGTCTTTGGCCCATAGCATTTATTCAGCACAACCCAGGTTAGAACTCCTAATGGTGATTTTGTACTGTATAGGAAAAAGTCTTTGGGATCGCCCTTTTTCAAGATTAAATTTGTTACATCGTCCATATAAACGTTAAATATTTCATTTTGCCCGTGCTGGGAAGTTCGCACAAGCGTCAGATTCTCCTGGATAGGATCTTTATCACTAAATTGTGACATGCAATTGAATTTACCTTGCTGTTTTGAGTAAATAACGTATATTTTTCTTCCTAATACCGTAAGGTCGTTCTGGCTAATTTTTATCTCCGAACCCTTGCTCTTAACCATATCAGAAAGTTCTCTGTACGCGCTGATTAAAAAATTGTTAATAAGCATCCCGAATCCGATTTTCTTTTTAAAACTCCACTTATCGAAGTTATTCAGATCCTGTACAGTTTCGTGGTTCCATTGCCACTGCTTAATGTAATTGATTATTTTTGTTTTTTTCGCGTCATTTTTTGAAGATTGATAATCGTTTCTAAGGACTTTCAAATCCATTTTCAGGTACATACATTTTCTGAGTAAATCTACTGTTTTCTCATCTCCCCTTTTATGGAAAAAACCTAATATCCTTTCAAACATTATCAAATAAGGATCAGGCCACTTGGAGTCCGGCTTTTTTTCTGAAATTTTCCTTTTTACAATCTCGCAAATGAAACCACTCTTTTCATCAAGCACATACGCAAGCAGAAGAGCCATTTTAAAAACCGACTTATACGGGCTGGAAAGAGCTTTATTTATCTGCCATAATGCGGCACCAAAATATTCGTCCATACTGATACTCGGCGTAGGGCCTAAATCAATAAAATCATCCTTGTTAAAATGTTTGGACTTTTTGACATAACCCAATATTTTATTGTAGGTGGCTTCATTGGCATTCACAGGAATCATGCTCCAGTACGGGGTTTTACCTGCGACCAGGAAATAAGACCTTAAAAATTCCTCTTTTAATAGTTTAGCCATTGCCGTCCCGGTACTTTCTTCATCTGTTGATCCAAATTCATTTCGTATTGCTTTATTAAAATCTGTTATAAAAAAATGAACCTCCAGATCAAATTTACCGTCCGCCCATTCTTCAATTTTTTGTAACTTTTTTTTCAATAAATACATCTCTTCTGAAGTAAATTTATCCTGATTAATACATAACCAAAAATCAAAATCAGAGTGAGAATTTTGCGCGATAGAACCTATACTTCCAATAGTGAGCAATGATTCTATTTTGCAATTTTCCTGCTTAATTGATTGCAAATAGTTTTCCTTAAAAAAGACTCCACTGAAGAGTTTTTTCGCAATATCTAGTTGTTCATCAGAAATTTTAAAATTTTTAATTCCATTCGGAACATTTGGGTTTTCCAAATAACCCGGGAGATCAGAGATGTTGACATGCAACAGTAAAGAAAGGACACGATAAACTTCTAATTTTTCAGTGTCCATACAAGTTTCCACTATGGACGTTTTGTATTTATTATAATTTTTAAATAAATTTAAATTTTTTATTAGTAGCGCATCCTGTTTGGCTAACTGGCTGCCTGCAACTTTACCAGATGTACCAGGATTTTGTACAACCATAATTTTTTCCCTTAAATTAACTTACAATCTTTGATATTTCTTAAATTAAGAGCTGATAATACTTTACTTTAAGTGCTACTCAAGTTGCAAAAGAAAAATGCCATAATTTTGAAGTTTTTTATATTTTGAAGATTTTCTCTGAGTTTGGGTAAAACGTGAAATGTATCGGTTGTTTATTCCATCTCTTTGCGGTATATTTTTGGGTTTATAATGTTTAATTAATTCTGGAGGAAAATTATTATGTCTGGCAAAGTCCCTATGACAAAAGAAGGTCACGATAAAATGACAGAAGAACTCCAGCGGCTTAAAACAAAAGATCGCCATGCGGTTGTCAAAGAAATCGAGATAGCACGCGCTCATGGAGATCTTTCTGAAAACGCGGAATATCATGCGGCCAAGGAAAAACAATCCTTTATCGAAGGAAGAATCCAGATGATTGAAGATAAACTGGCAAGGGCGGAGGTGATAGATGTCAGCAAAGTCCCCCGAAACAGGGTCGTCTTTGGTGTCACTGTTGTTCTTGAGGATGAGGAAACATACGAGAAAGTAAAATATCAGATTGTGGGAGAAGACGAAGCGGATGTGGAAAACGGAAAAATATCAGTCACTTCCCCCATTGCCCGGGCGCTCATTGGGAAAGAGCCGGATGATACTGCTGTAGCTGTTACCCCCGGAGGGAAAAGAGAATTCACTATTCTTGAAATTATTTGAAAAAAGAAACTAAAAGAACTTAATACCTACCGCAAACTAATAATAGAACAGGTTTAACGGATTTTCATAGATTTTTTCAATCCAACCAGCACTTTGTTGCATAAATTACCGAAACGCAACGGCATTGTAATATCAATGAATTTATATATTTAGCCTTGCAAGGTCGTTCGTGAACTTTTGCAACTTTGTACTAGCCCAAATGTATATCATAGAGAGTATTTTTTTTAAATTAGACTTGTGCATTTTCAGTGATTTGCATATATTTGTTGCTAAAGAAACTTTTATTAATTTAGCTTTAAAAGAGGGGGCATTTTATGAAATTGAAATATATTAATTCAGTAGTTGCCATTATAATAAGCACTTTTTTAGTCAGTTGTGCTTCTACACAACAGGCCATAGTTCCCTCTGATTCATACAAACCAGTAGAAGGTTCTTATATTCAAAAGGTAGATAATTTTTTAGTTATTCTTGACTCATCCGGGACAATGGATCACGGGTTTAAAGGCACCAAAAAGATAGATATAGCTGAAAGGTTTGTGGCCCGTATGAATCAGACTATACCGGATATAAAAGTAAAGGGCGCCTTAAGAACAATTGGTAACAGCGGCTGGCCATTTAGTAACAGAACCGACCTCCTTTATGGATTAACTGACTACACTAAAGCTGGTCTTAGTGGTGCATTAGAAAATTTGTGGGCAAGCGGACTGAGCCCTATAGCTCTTGCTATAAATAAAACTCCTGAAGATCTGAAGCCTGTAGACGGGAATATCGCTATGATTCTTGTTAGTGATGGAATGGAAACGGATAGTCAATCGTTAGAAGCAGCCAATAATTTAAAAAAGCAATTTGGAGATCGAATTTGTATTTATACCGTGTTGATAGGTGACAGTCCTTTAGGGGAAAAACTGTTAGAACAAATAGCCGGAATAGGAAGATGTTGACCTACCCTAAATCTTAGTACCACCCTTAGAGTGATGATTTTCTATGCCGTCAGTTGTAGCGTAGCGGAAACGGAGGGCATAGGTTCAAACGTTTCTGGTGCTGGCGGTCGATATCCCAGTGAAC
>Ga0208638_1000581_pt1 | contig 24549 bp, 18 predicted proteins | sample ETNtaG_34_FD_185753 | JGI IMG/M metagenome (GOLD analysis project Ga0208638, IMG submission 185753) | Marine microbial and viral communities from oxygen minimum zone, Eastern Pacific Ocean - ETNP201306SV51 (SPAdes) (version 2) | ecosystem: Environmental > Aquatic > Marine > Oceanic ...
CACCAATAATCATGTCATCCAAGGAGCAGAAGATATTGTTGTCAGAGTAAATGGCGATAATGAATTTAAAGCAAAAGTTATAGGAGCGGATCCTGGAATGGATATAGCGGTTCTTCAAATGGAAACAGATGAAAAATTTGAACCAGTAAGATTTGGTGACTCTGATAAAGCTAGAATTGGAGATTGGGTTATTGCAATCGGAAACCCATTTGGCTTTGGCGGAACAGTTACTTCAGGAATTATTTCTGCAAGAAACCGAAGTATTGGATTATCAAGATATGAAGACTTTATTCAAACAGATGCATCAATTAACCAAGGTAATTCAGGAGGACCTTTGTTTAACATGGATGGCGAAGTTATTGGAATTAATACTGCAATATTAGGTCCATCAGGATCAATTGGAATTGGCTTTTCTATTCCATCAAACAATGCAAAAAAAGTTATTGATCAATTAATAGAATTTGGCGAAACCAAAAGAGGATGGTTAGGAGTTAGAATTCAATATGTTAGCAAAGAAATAGCCGAAGTTGAAAAATTAGATAAACCAAGAGGCGCTTTAGTTGCAAGTGTAGCAGATGGTAGTCCATCTGATGATGCTGGAATTAAACCAGGTGATATTATTTTAGAATTTGACGGAAAGCTCATAAATGAAATGAGCGAATTACCAAAAATTGTTGCAGCAACAGAAGTAGGTAAAAAAGTAAAAGTTAAAATTTGGAGAAATCAAAGAGAATTAGCAAAAAGTATTATTCTTGGCAGATTAGAAACTTCTTCTGACTTTAAATCACAAGGAAAAGTTACACAAAAACCAAAAGAAAAAACAATAGAAGGATTAAAAATTACAGTCAGATTGTTAGATAAAAAAGATGTTGCAGAGAGAAAATTACCAAAAGGAACAACGGGAGTTGTGATTACTAAAATTGAAAAAGACAGTCCTCTTAATTATTTAGAAGTAAGCAATATTATCGTTGAGGCACAAAAGAAAAAAATAAACACAATCGGTGATCTTGATAATATTGTTAAAATAACATTAAGAAGTTCAGAAAAAACATTGCTAATTGCAATTTATAATAACAAAAATCAAAGAAGATACATTGGTGTTAAATTAAATTAATGGACCTTAAGTCCAAAATAATTTTAATATCTGGACCAACTGCATCAGGAAAATCAAATTTTGCAATAAAACTTGCCAAAAAAATAAGAGGCGAAATCATCAATGCCGATAGTATGCAAGTTTATAAAGAATTAAGAATTTTAACAGCAAGACCAATAAAAAAAGAATATCAAAAAATCAAACATCATCTTTATGGTTTTCAAAGTGTTAAAAAAAAATTTTCAACAGGAAAATGGTTAAAACTTGTAACAGAAAAAATAAACATAATTAAAAAAAGAAAAAATATTCCCATTCTTGTTGGAGGTACAGGTTTATATTTTAAGGCTTTAACAGATGGCTTGGTTAAGATTCCAAATATTCCAATTAAGTTTAGAAACAAAATTAGAAATCTTCAAAAAAAATTAGGACAAAAAAAATTTTATAAGCAGCTAATTAAATTAGATCCACTAATTAATGAAAAAATTAATTCAACAGATGTTCAAAGATCGATAAGAGCTTACGAAGTTAAATCGTATACAAAAAAATCATTAGTTGATTGGTTTAAAAATACTAAATCAAAATTTACTAATGATGATTTTATTAAAATTTATATTGATTTTCCAAGACAAGATTTAATAGATAAAATTTCAACAAGAGTTGATCAAATGCTCAAACAAAGAGCTATTACGGAGGTTAAAAAATTTCTAAAGCTGAAAATAGGAAGAGACAAGACTTCAAATAAAGTGATTGGAATTAATGAAATTAAAGATTTTCTTAATAAAAAATCTGATTTAAACGAAGTTAAGGAAAAAATCACAATAAAAACAAGACAATATGCCAAAAGACAAAGTACTTGGGCCAGAGGCCAAATGATGAATTGGCAGAAAATTAATCCAAACAATCTAAAAAAATTTTTAAAAAAAATATAATTTGGTCCCTCTAAAACTTGACCTTAGAGCACAACTTCAGCTAGATTGACCAAATGTCAAAATTATATTCAGGAGCCGAAATCGTATTTAAGTGTCTTCAAGACCAAGGAGCAAGCCATGCGTTTGGTTATCCTGGAGGAGCAGTCCTTCCAATATATGATGAGCTAAAAAATTTTAAATCTATCAAACATATTTTAGCTAGACATGAACAAGGAGCAGGTCATGCAGCGGAAGGTTATGCAAGATCAACAGGTAAGCCAGGAGTATTAATAGTAACATCGGGACCAGGGGCAACTAATGCTGTTACCGCATTAACAGATGCATATATGGATTCTGTTCCTATAGTTTGTATATCAGGACAAGTACCCACTCATTTAATTGGAACAGATGCATTTCAAGAATGCGATACAACAGGTATTACGCGACCGTGTACAAAACATAATTGGCTAGTAAAAGATATTAAAGATTTAGCAAAAACTATTCATAAAGCTTTTGAAGTAGCAACAACAGGCAGGCCAGGTCCTGTTTTGGTTGATGTACCAAAAGATATTCAGTTTCAAAAAACAACTTACAAAAATTATAAAAAGCTAAATAAATCGAACAGTAAATCTTATAATCATTTTTCAAAAAATGATATTGATGAACTTGTTAACCTAATAAGAAAAGCATCAAAACCTATTTTTTATACAGGAGGAGGAGTAGTTAATTCTGGACCTAAAGCAAGCGAGCTATTAAGAGAGCTGGTTCATACAACTGGTTTTCCAATTACAACTACTCTAAATGGGCTAGGATCTTATCCTGCAGATGATAATCAATTTTTAGGCATGCTGGGTATGCATGGAACTTATGAAGCTAACAATGCAATGTATGAATGTGATTTAATGATAAATATTGGTGCAAGATTTGATGATCGTATAACAGGAAAAATTGATGAATTTTCTCCAAAGTCCAAAAAAGTACATATCGATATTGATCCATCATCAATTAATAAAAATGTAAAAGTAGATTTAGCAATTATTGGCGATGTTAAAACAGTAGTTGCTTCAATTATAAAAACTTTAAATAAGAAAAAACCTAATTTTGTTAAATCTAATAAACAAAAAACTTCTAAGTGGTGGGAAAAAATTCAAAAGTGGAGATCAAAAAGATCTTTAGACTATATTGGTAGTGAAGAAACTATTAAGCCTCAATATGCTGTTGAAAGATTATATGAACTTACCAAAGATAAAGACGCTTACATCACAACCGAGGTAGGGCAGCATCAAATGTGGGCAGCGCAATATTATAAATTTAATAAACCAAATCGATGGATGACATCTGGTGGACTAGGTACGATGGGATACGGTTTACCTGCTGCAGTTGGAGTTCAAGTTGCACATCCAAATAAACTGGTAATTGATATAGCTGGAGAAGCATCTGTACTGATGACCATGCAGGAAATGTCAACTGCAGTTCAATATGGTCTGCCAATTAAAATATTTATTTTAAATAATCAATACATGGGGATGGTGAGACAATGGCAAGAATTGCTCCATGATAAAAATTATTCCGAAAGTTATACTGCTGCACTTCCAGATTTTGTTAAATTAGCAGAAGCATATGGTTGCGTTGGACTAAGAGCTAAAACACCAGAAGAACTAGATGATAAAATTATCGAAATGTTGAATACTGATCAACCGGTAATATTTGATTGTCGTGTAGATAAGGAAGAGAATTGCTTTCCAATGATACCATCAGGAAAACCGCATAATCAGATGTTATTAGGACCAAAAGACCAAAAAGAAAAGAAAATTACTAAAAAAGGAAGAACGTTAGTTTAATGACAAATTTAAAATCAGCATATAGTTTTTCTAGCAAAAAACAAAAATTTGATACTCATATTATCGTTGTTTGGGTGGACAATGAAGCTGGAGTTTTGGCGAGAGTTGTAGGTCTTTTTTCTGGAAGAGGATACAACATTGAGTCATTAGCCGTTGCAGAAGTTGATCAAAAATTAAATATTTCAAGAATAACCATTGTAACAACAGGAACACCGCAGGTAATTGATCAAATAAAACTACAATTAAAAAAACTTGTGCCTGTACATAAAGTTGCTGATTTTAGAAGAGAAGATAAAAACGTTATTTTTAAAGAAATGGCTTTATTTAAAATTATGGGCAATAAAAGCAAATTAGAAAAAGCTTTTAAAGCTTGTAAAAAATATGATGCTGTAATATTGGATAAAACAAATAAATCTATTGTTATTCAAATAACGGCACTTAGAAGAGAAATAGACAGTATGACAAAAAATTTAAAAAAATTTGGTTTAGTAAGTGTTTCTAGAACCGGAGCAGTTGCTATGACAAGAGGGGCCGAAGTATTTAAATAATCTAAAGGAGATAAACTATGAAAATGTATTATGAAAAAGACACTGATGCAAACTTAATTAAAGAGAAGAAAGTTGCAATTTTTGGTTATGGTAGCCAAGGACATGCTCATGCATTAAATTTAAGAGACAGCGGAGTTAAAGAAGTAGTAGTAGCCCTTAGAGAAGGATCATCTAGTGCTGCAAAAGCTGAATCAAAAGGTTTAAAGGTTATGAATTTATCTGATGCTGCTGAGTGGGCAGATGTAGTTATGATTTTAACTCCAGATGAATTACAAGCAGCTATCTATAAAAATCATATTGAGCAAAGAGTTAAAGAAGGAACTTCAATTGCTTTTGCCCATGGATTAAATATTCATTACGATTTAATTAATGCAAGAAAAGACTTAGATGTTTTTATGGTTGCGCCAAAAGGTCCTGGGCATTTAGTCAGAAGTGAATACGAAAAAGGAGGAGGAGTACCTTGTTTATTTGCAGTTCACCAAAATGGATCAGGAAAAGCTAGAGAGCTTGCAATGTCTTATGCTTCAGCTGTTGGTGGTGGAAGATCAGGAATTATTGAAACAACTTTTAAAGATGAAGTTGAAACAGATTTATTCGGCGAACAAACTGTTCTTTGCGGTGGATTAGTTGAGCTGATTAAAAATGGTTATGAGACTTTAGTTGAAGCAGGTTATGAGCCTGAGATGGCATATTTTGAAACTGTTCATGAAGTTAAATTAATTGTTGATCTAATCTATGAAGGTGGAATTGCTAATATGAATTATTCTATTTCTAACACAGCTGAATTTGGAGAGTACCAATCTGGACCTAGAATAATTAATAGAGAAGAAACTAAAAAAAGAATGAAAGAAGTTTTAGACGATATTCAGTCTGGCAAGTTTACCAAAGAATGGATGGACGAATGTAAAAATGGTCAAAAAAACTTCCTTCAAACAAGAGCAAAACTAGCAGAACATCCAGTTGAAAAAGTAGGAGCAAGCTTAAGAGCGATGATGCCATGGATAGCTAAAAAGAAATTAGTTGATAGCGACAAGAAGTAGATTTTTTATTTAATTTGTCTCTAAAATAGCCATTTTATTTTGCAATCTGCGCGTGAGCATGTATTATGCTCAAGAAAAATAATTTATGTCAGATAAAAACAGAGTTTATATTTTTGATACTACTATGCGTGATGGCGAACAATCGCCTGGAGCATCAATGAGTTTGGAAGAAAAAATTCAAATTGCAAGAGTATTTGATGAACTTGGAATTGATGTAATCGAAGCAGGTTTTCCAATAGCTTCTCCTGGCGACTTTGAGGCAGTAACTGAAGTAAGTAAAATATTAAAAAAATCTATACCAGCTGGTTTATCTAGACATTCTAAAAAAGACATAGACAGATGTTATGAAGCGTTAAAACATGCGCCAAGATTTAGAATTCATACTTTTATATCTACTAGCCCTTTACATATGAAACATAAATTAAATAAATCTCCAGAAGAAGTTTATGAAGCAATAAAAGAACATGTTACATATGCTAGAAATTATACCGATGATGTGGAGTGGTCTTGTGAAGATGGAACAAGAACTGATATGGATTATATGTGTAAGACAGTTGAACTTGCAATTAAGTGTGGAGCCAAAACTATAAATATTCCCGATACTGTTGGATATACCGTTCCATCAGAATTCACAAAAATTATTCAGACATTAGTTAATAAAGTTCCAAACATTGATAAAGCAATTCTTTCAGTACATTGTCATAACGATTTAGGTTTAGGCGTTGCTAATTCACTAGCAGGAGTGATAGCTGGCGCAAGACAAGTTGAATGTACTATAAATGGAATTGGAGAAAGAGCAGGGAATGCTGCTCTTGAAGAAGTTGTAATGGCATTGAAAACAAGACCAGACCTTATGCCTTATGAAACTGGAATTAATACAACCCTTATAAGCAAAGCATCAAAAATTGTTTCAAATGCAACAGGTTTTCCTGTTCAGTACAATAAAGCTATTGTTGGAAAAAATGCTTTTGCTCATGAGGCGGGAATTCATCAAGATGGAATGTTAAAAAATAGACAAACTTATGAAATTATGACACCGGAAAGTGTTGGAGTTAAACAAACTTCATTAGTTATGGGAAAACATTCTGGAAGACATGCATTTAAAGACAAACTAGTTAGCCTTGGTTATGTAGGTGTTACTGATGATGTTATAGACAATGCATTTGGAAAATTTAAAGTTTTAGCAGATAAGAAAAAGCATGTTTATGATGAAGATATTATAGCTTTAGTTGATGACAGTTTAATTATTGACAATAAAGTTAATGCTATAAATTTAAAATCATTAAAGGTTTTTGCTGGAACAGGAGAGCCACAAAGAGCAGAAATGACTTTAGATGTTTTTGGAGAAATTAAAAATGCAACAGAAACAGGCGATGGACCGGTAGATGCTACTTTTAAATGTATCAAAACTCTTTACCCACATGATGTAAATTTACAGCTTTACCAAGTACATGCGGTAACTGAAGGAACTGATGCTCAAGCAACCGTAAGTGTTAGAATTGAAGAAAAGGGAAAAACAACAGTAGGACAAGCAGCTGATACGGATACTTTAGTTGCATCAGCAAATGCATATATAAATGCATTAAATAAAATGATTATTAAAAGGGATAAAACAGCACCGGAACAAGAACAAAATTACAAAACACATAAAATGAAAGGGATATAACAAATGACATTTTTAGGAAATTTAAAGAAATTATGGAGCCAAGATATGGCAATTGATCTTGGGACTTCAAACACGCTAGTCGTATTAAAAGGAAAAGGAGTTGTGCTTAACGAACCATCAGTTGTTGCGGTAGTAGATAATAAAGGAAAAAAATCAGTACTTGCGGTAGGAGATGAAGCAAAAACTATGCTTGGTAGAACACCGGGAAATATTCAAGCTATTAGACCTTTAAAAGATGGAGTGATTGCAGATTTCATCGTAACAGAAGAAATGATTAAACACTTCATAAAAAAAGTTCACAAAAAAACATTGGCAAACCCAAGAATATTAATTTGTGTTCCAACAGGATCAACTCCGGTTGAAAGAAAAGCTATTCAAGATAGTGCCCTTGCCGCAGGAGCTAGAAGAGTACAACTTATCGAAGAACCTATAGCAGCAGCTATTGGTGCTGGACTTCCTATAAATGAAGCAACTGGTTCAATGGTTATTGATATTGGTGGCGGAACAACAGAAATAGCAGTTATGTCATTAGGTGGAGTGGTTTACTCAGAATCTTTAAGGGTCGCAGGCGATGCAATGGATAATGCTTTAAAAGATTATATGAGAGAAGAATACAACTTAATGATTGGAGACAGTACTTCTGAAAAAATTAAAAAAGATATTGGAACGGCAATACCATCAAATAATAATACTTATGCTGTTAAAGGCAGAGATATTAGATCTGGAACTCCAAAAGAAGTAAACATTTCAGAAGAAGATTCTGCGGAAGCTTTAAATCCTATTTTAAAAGAAATTGTATCTGGCATTAAAAAGGCATTAGAAAATACTCCACCAGAATTGTCAGCTGACTTAGTTGATATGGGTTTAACAATGACTGGCGGAGGTTCTTTGTTAAAAAATATTGATAAAAGATTTTCAAAAGAAACAGGATTACCAGTTAATATTGCAGACGATCCACTATCAAGTGTGGCCATTGGAACTGGAAAGGCAATAGAGAACCAAGAAATATTTTCCGAAGTATTATCTGAGTATTAAAATACTATGGCGACAGAAACGGGTAGAGATGATTTTGTAATTGCTATTCGTTCAGCTTTTTTAAAAAAAGGAACACGTCAAAAATTTTCTTTATTTACTTTATTAATTATTTCAACTTTAGTTTTATCTTTAGAATATTTTAAATCAGGGCCCGTTGATACATTTAGATCAATTGCAAAAGATTTGATTTTTAAAGGTTCATTTTTTATATCTGAACCTTTTGTCTATATAAAAAAAAATTATTATAATTTTAAAGACCATCTACAGATGTATGAAAAATATACAGAATTAAAAAATAAAAATTATAATTTAGATAGTTTAAAAAATGAAAATAAATTCTATAAATCAGAAAACAATAGATTAAAAAAATTAATAGACGAAAAAAATATTTATTCTAAAGAATCTTTGTTATCAAAAGTTTTGCTTGATCAACAAAGTCCATATTTAAAGTCAATTATTATTAATAAAGGTTTTAAACACGGTATAAAACTGGGTACTGTCGTAAAAGAAAAATCTTATTTTGTTGGTAAAATAATTAATGTTAATTTTTTAACTTCAAGAATACTTCTTGCAAATGATCTAAATAGTAAAATTCCTGTAATTATAGAACCATCAGGAGCAAACGCAATCCTGTCTGGTCAAGGTAATAATAATTATGCTGGACTTGAATATTTACCCAAACTAAAAAAAATTAAAGAAGGCGATATAGTATATACTTCTGGAATAGATGGTATTATACCACAAGCCATTCCAGTTGGAAAAATTATTGAAATAAATGAAAATTTATTTGTAGAATTTTTTGTAGATTTTAACCAATTAAAATATGTAAGCGTAAATAAATAACAATGGCACAGAGCAATTTAAGAAAAATATATAAAAATTTTATTCATGCTTTTCCATTATTATTCATATTTTTCCTAGCATTTACGGGCTTTGATCTTACTTTTTTTTTGTTTGAAAATAGCTTTTCTTTTAATTTTATTTATGCGGTAATTTTTTACTGGGTTTTAAAAAAGCCTGAAAGACTAGGATACGGCTTAATATTTTTGGTTGGAATAATTAATGATGTTGTTCAAAATTTTCCAATAGGCATATCTTCAATAAATTATTTATTTTTGTGTGCTATTGCATCATTTATAAGAGCCAGAACATTAATGCCAAATTTATTATACGATTGGATTTTCTTTTTAATTGCAATCATGATTGTTAGTTCTGTGAATTATACGATTTTAACATTAGTATTTGACTACCCAATAAAATATGGAACTTTAATGTTTAGTTCATTTATTACATTTTTAATTTATCCAGCATTATCAAAAATATTTTATCAAATTACTATAATTGATTTAAGAGAAGAAAATGCACAATAGAGCTAGCAGTGTTCAAAAAGGAAGGGTTATTTCAAGAAGACTTTTTATTTTAACTGCGGCAAAACTCTTATTATTTGCTGGAATAACTTCTCGTTTATACAGTTTACAAATTTCAGATAGAGAAAAGTATGAAATTTTATCTGATAAAAATAGAATAAGAGAATGGAAAACTCCACCCCAAAGAGGTTTGATTACTGATTTTTATAATAAAATTTTAGCTGATAACGATCGTGTTTTTCAAGTTCATTTATCACTAGATGAAATACAAAATTTTGACCAAATTATATTTAGACTAAAAAATATTATTAATCTTAGTAATAACGAAATAAGGAAAATTTATAAAACAAAAGAAAAACTAAAACCCTGGGATACGTTGGTAGCTTCAGATAATCTTGATTGGAGTGAATTTTCAAAATTAAATTTGTATTTACACGAATTAGAAGGAGTAAAACCAGTGGTGTCTTCTTCAAGATATTATCCGTATGCAAATAATTTAGTTCATATAGTTGGATATGTTGGTCAAGCAAGTATAAAAGACATTGAAAGAATGGAGGCGATTAGAGAAAATCTTGTTCCAGGTTTAAAAGTTGGAAAATCTGGGATTGAATATTCAAATGAAAAATTATTAATTGGTAAATATGGAATTAAAAGATATGAGGTCAATTCTTCTGGAAAAAGAATAAGCCAATTAGAACATATAAAAGAATCACAAGGAAGCGAGATTAAAACGACAATTGATCTTGAAGTGCAAAAATTCGCACAAGAATTATTAAAAGGTCAAGCGGGCTCTATCTGTGCAATGGACATTTACACAGGAGAAATTATTGCCATGGCCTCTTCACCAACTTATGATCCAAATAAATTTACTCACGGTATAAATCATAAAGATTGGAATGAAATAAGAGACAATCCATTAAAACCATTGGTTAACAAATCAATAGCAGGTTTGTATTCGCCAGGATCAACTTTAAAACCTCTAGTAGCACTTGCTGCATTAGAGTTTGGAACGATTGATCCTGAAAGAGCTATAGAGTGTAAAGGTCATAAACATCCATATGAATTGTATGGGGTAAAATATCATTGTTGGAAAAAACATGGCCATGGTTATATGAGACTTAGAAATGCGATCAAACAGTCCTGTGACACTTACTTTTATGAAACGGCAAGACTTTTAGGGGTAGATAAGCTTTCAATAATTGCAAAAAGATATGGACTAGGTTCAAATATTCTTAAAGATATATATTTTGATGAAAAAAAAGGAGTAGTTCCAAATACACAATGGAAAAAAAATGCCATGGGAAAATCTTGGTATCTTGGAGAAACAGTAATCAATGGTATTGGACAAGGATATATTCAAACAACACCGTTGCAGCTTTGTTTAATGACAGCTCAATTAGCTAATGGTGGATATAAAATTAAACCACACATTCTATATGACGAAAACATTAATATTGAAAATACTAAATTAGAAATAGCAAAACAATTTACGAATGACAGTTTACTTGGCAGCTCTAACACTAAAGAGAATTATTTAGAAGAAAGAGAATACCAGCTTTACGAAAGACTTTACAAAAATTCTCAAAATATAAATTTTGTTAAAGATGCGATGTTCGGGTCAACTAATGAACAATATGGAACATCCTATAAATCAAGATATGAAGATCCAAAATATCAGTTTGCTGGAAAAACAGGAACTTCGCAAGTTAAAAGAATTACCGAAGTTGAAAGAAAATTAGATCTAAAACAATCTCAAATTGAATATAAAAACAGAGACCACGCATTGTATATTGCTTTTGCACCCTATAAGGATCCCAGGTACTCAATCAGCGTATTAATTGAACATGGAGGATCAGGAAGTAGAGCGGCAGCACCACTTGCAAACAAACTAATAAAAAAAATTATAGACCGTCATGGAATAAGAGAACAGACGAGAAAAGCAAATCTAACTTTAGCATAATGTTAACCGAAAGACTTTATACATCCAAATATTCTTTTTTTGATAAACTGTTAGCGATTGATTATTTTTTAATCTTTATAGTAATTATGATTGGTGCAGTCAGCGTTTTTGCAATCCATTCAACAGAAGGTGGTGAATTTTCTTACTATACAAAAAACCACTTAATAAGATTAGTCGCATTTTTTGTAATGTTTTTATTTTTATCTTTTATAAAAATAACTTTTTGGTATCGAAATGCATATATATTTTATTTTATATGTTTATTTTTATTAATAATAGTTTTGCTATTTGGAATAACTGCCTCAGGTTCAAAGAGGTGGATTAATTTATATTTTTTAAATCTACAGCCCTCAGAATTAATGAAAATTGCAATAATAGTATGTTTTGCAAGATACTATCATAAAATTCAAAGTGCAGATATTCAAAGTTACAGATTTTTATTAATACCAATTACATTAATAATTATCCCTTGTTATTTAGTTATAGCCCAGCCAGATTTAGGGACATCAATTTTAATTGCAGGAAGCGGCATAGTTGTCATATGGCTAGCCGGTCTTAATATAAAATATTTTGTCTACTCTGGTTTATTACTTTTGGTATCTTTTCCTTTTGTGGTCTCAATATTAAAACCGTATCAAAAATCTAGAATATTAACTTTTTTTAATCCAGATAGAGATCCACTAGGAGCCGGTTATCAAATTATTCAATCCAAAATTGCTATTGGTTCAGGAGGCTTTTTTGGAAAAGGATATTTAAAAGGTACACAAAGTTATTTAGAATTTTTACCAGAAAAACATACAGATTTTATATTTACTCTTTTTTCAGAAGAATTTGGTTTCTTGGGTTCTATAATATTATTACTTTTGTATATTTTATTAATTTATCGAGTAATAAGCACTGGATTTATTGTGAGAAGTTTTTTCGCTAAATTGTATTGTTTTGGCTTTGCTTCAGCGATTTTTCTGTATGTATTTGTAAATATTTCAATGGTTTTAGGCCTATTGCCAATTGTTGGAGCACCATTACCCATTATGTCTTATGGCGGATCTTCAATGTTATCAATTATGTTGGGGCTTAGTATTGTGATGAGTTGTAGAATTTATAGTCAAGATCAAATTTCAAAGTACTAGAAATCAAACTAATAAAATTATATCTTTTTTATTATGGAATTTGTCAAATTAGTTGGTCCAGCCGCAATGTTTTTTATTATGTTTTCCATAGCACTATCGATAAAACCTTCAGCTTTTGTGGCAATAGTTAAAAATCCTTTAAGTTTTTATGTTGGCCTTGTATCTCAAGTGATCGGTTTACCCTTAATTGGCTTTACACTTGCATTAACCATACCATTTCCACCAGAGGTAAAAATTGGAATTGTATTGATTACCTGTCTGCCGAGCGCTGTTACTTCTAATTATATAACCAAAAAATTGGACGGTAATGTACCTCTTTCTATTACTTTAACTGCTGTTGCTTCATTGTTAGCTTTTATTACCATACCTTTCATATTAAAAATTTATTTATTATTTGTCTTTGAAGATTTCTCAACAGAAATATTTAACGAGAAACTTGTAGGGGCATCATTGCAAATTTTTATTATTGTTACACTTCCTGTTATTATTGGAGTAATTTTTAATACAGTGTTTGAAAATATTGCAAAAAAAATTGATCCAATATTTGATAAAATTTCAACTATACTTTTTATTTTAATAATAGGGATAGCCATATTCCAAGATTTAGAAGAAATTCCAGAATATTTAAGATTTGCTGGCATAAAAACCGTATTAATTTTTGTATTAGGTTTTTTTATGGCAACTTTTTTAGCAAAGTTATTTAAACTAAATAAAGCCGATCAAATTACTATAACTGTTGAAACTGTTTTGCAAAATGGAGCTATGGGATTTGTTATCGGTGCTTTAATTTTTGATGATATTAAATATGTTATGCCAATTGCCGCTTATGCTCTTCTGCAATATATATTTCTGCTTGTTTATTTTACTTATGTAAAAAAAATACTAGATAAATAAATTATGAAAATACAAAAACCAAATATTTCAAATCAAATATCTATTGAACAAATTACTAAATGTTGCAATGATGATATAAAACACTTTACGGAACATTTTTTTCAATTAGAATTTACTTGGCTGCACAATGCTTACGGTGCATTTAAAGATTTTGATAAATATCTAATTTTAGTTTATTTAATTAACAACACTTTAAAAACTTATAAAGAACATTTCTACAATTTATCTTTTGAAAATTTTTATAAATCTGAATCATTTGAGATTGAAAAAATAAGTATTATAGAAATAGTTAAAGATCTATCAATGTCAAAGGAAACGGTAAGAAGAAAGATAAATGAATTAAATAAAAGTAGAGTTATAATAAGAAATAAAAAACAAATTTTAATTATAAATCCATTTAAATCTCAAAAACCAATTAATAATATTAAAGAATTATCGAAATTAATAACTTGCATTTCACTGAAGTTAAAGAAAATCTATGGTTTACCTTCTTACAATGATCAATATTTTTTAGAATTAATTAAGAAAAATTATACTCGCTATTGGCATACTTTTTTGAATTTTCAATTGAAATATTTATTTGGAGTAAAAAAGAGTTTTGGATCAATAGCTAATTTTTTTATTTTTGGCTCTTGTGTAGTAAACCAGTCTTATAACTTAAAAAATGCCCCACAAAACGCCAGTAGTAATCTATTAGAACCAGACAATTATATAAAATTATTAACAAATTATACTAAATATAGAGCGCAAGGATTAAACCCAACTACTATTTCAGAATTAACCGGCGTCCCAAGAGCAAGCGTTATTCGTAAGTTAAAAGAATTAAGCAAAGATAAGTTTCTTTTAAAGAATAAGCAAAATTTATTTACAGTAATTACTGCAAAAGAAAGTCCTGCAGCATTTAAAAAATTAAGCAATAATTTTGAAAAAAATCAGTTATTATTAAGATATTGTTTAAAAGACTTGTTTAATTATATGGTTGTGTAATTTATTTACTATCGATTACAACAATTGTTAAATCGTCTTTTTGAATGTGCCCTGCATTCAAAATATCATCAATCATTGTTTTTAATCTGTCATTATTTGGAGTAGCTTGATACTTTTTGATATAATTTTGAAAACCTTCAGAACCTAACATTTCACCACTTGGATTTTTAATTTCTGTAATACCATCTGTAAAAATATACATTGAACTATTATCAAATGGAATTTTATGTTCTTCGTATTTTGTTTTTGGCATAATTCCAAGAGGAGGACCGGCTTCACTATAATTACTAAAAGAACCATCTGCAGAAAATATAATTGGTGGTTCGTGCCCAGCACTGGATAATAAAAGTTCTTTTTTGTTACTATCGTAAATTCCAATAAGCATAGTTACAAACATACCTCTTGAAATTGTTTCGCAGATTTCATTATTTAATTGTATTAATAATTCAGCAGCTGAAAAATTAGTTTTACTTAAACATCGGTATAAACTAGAAGCTTTTGACATAAGTAAAGAAGATTTAATTCCTTTTCCAGATACATCAGCAACACCAAACCCGTATCTACCATCACCTAAATCTGAAAAATTATAAAAGTCGCCCGATACAACTTTTGCTGGAATATTTATGCCCGCAATAGGGAAGGGTTCTTTCTTATTTTGTGATAATAGAGATTTTTGAATTTCACCAACTATTTCTACTTCTTTTTGAATTTTATTTTTTTCAATCATATCTTTTGCCATTTTTGCATTTCGAATAGCAAAAGCAGCAGGTGCTGATAATGTTTCTAACAATTGACGATCTTCTTCTTCAAAAAGTTTATTGCCTATTTTTTTGTTTAGACAATGAATAACCCCTATACATTCATTGGCTGCAATCAACGGAGAACATAAAACTGAAAATGTTGTAAAATTAGTTTTATTATCTAAGTCAAAATAAAATTCAGCAATTTCTCTTACATCTTTTCTAACATCACCAACCCTGATACATTTTTTTTGTTCAATAGCTTTACCCATTACTCCATCTTTTAAATCTAATTCAAATTCATCTAAATAATCTTGATGAAGAGACGCAATACATTCAAATTTTTTCTTTTTTTCATTAATTAAAAAAATATTCGCAGCTTGTGCATTAATTCTTTCAATAATAACTTTAAGAGCAGTATTTAAAGTATCATTTAAGTCTAATGAGGACGCAAACTCTTGGTTCATTTTCATGATTATGCCAAGATCAATATTTGCCTTTGATGCCTCTTCTTTTATCGGCTCTTCTGGTTTTTTTGGTTTAAATAGAAACATTTATTTAACTAGCATTTTAAGCCCATTTTGATACATTTTACAACTATGGAGTTAATATTTAGCAGCCCTAACTTATATATCCATATACATGATGCGGTAGTTATGGTTCAGCTCTTAATTGATGGTATTTTTCAAGTAACATCAAATTTCAAATTATAATCTAAAATATCAAAGTGGAATTAGTTTTTGTCATAATTTTAGGGGCGCTTTGGGGCAGTTTTGCAAATGTTTGTATTGTACGTATTCCCAAAAACAAAGATGTTGTTTCAGGTAGATCTAATTGTCCAAAATGTAAAAAAAAAATTGTTTGGTATGATAATATTCCCATCATTTCTTATCTGATATTAAACGGTAAATGCAGGAAATGTAAAAAATCTATTTCTTTTCAATATGTTGTTGTTGAATTATTAAACATTATTTCATTTGCTTTAATTTATTTATTATTCGGTATTTCATTAACAACTCTTCTATTATTTATTTTAAGTTTATCGTTTATCATCATATTTTTTATAGACCTAAAACATTTTATAATTCCAAATATAATTACATTTCCAATGATGGCATTAGGATTTGTTAAATCCTTTGATCCTAATTTAAACCCGATTTTTCCAAATTATGTAAATTCATTAATAGGTGGAATATTTGGTTATGGAATTATTTGGTCAATAATATTTTTTTATAAACAAATTAAAAAAAAAGAAGGCATGGGACTAGGGGATGCAAAACTTTTTGGCGTAATAGGATTATGGTTTGGTTTAAAGGCAATACCATTTGTAATTTTTATATCATCTGCCATCGCTTTGATAAGTGCCATTCCTGATTTGATAAAAAAATCAAAAAAATTATCATCTCAAATTCCTTTTGGTCCTTATATTATTATAGGAACTTTAATTTATTTAATATTTGAAAAAAAAATAGATAGTCTATTTTATTTATGAAAATTAAATATCCAGTTATGCTTGCAATAAGATTTATCATTACCATAATTTTTAGCTTATTTTTCCACAGTTATTTATATGCTGGGGATTGCAATACAACGGTGACAGCAGCATTAACTGAACAATTAAGTTGTTCTGATAATGATACGTTAACTGTAACGGGCTCAATATCTTATAATAATCAAAATGCAGTCCTTTCACAGCAATTAGATGGAGTAACAATTAATAATTCTGGAACTATAGAAACAACAGATACAGATTCAAATGATGGAAACAGTGCAATTAAAGGTCAATCATCATTAAACTTAACAGTAACCAATAGCGGCACTATACTGGCAGCACGAGATTATGGTATTAAACTTATAGAAGCTGAAAAAGTAACTATTACCAATGAAGCCGGAGGTATAATTAAAGCCACACCTGATAGTAGTGCATCCGATATTGCAATTGGTGGAACTAAAATGGGAAATTGTGACACTTGTGTAAATGGTTCAACAACATCTTCTGGAGAAGGTTTAACTTTGTATAACTATGGAACCATAGATTCTTATGATAATACTGTATACGGGGGACAAGCTAGCTCACATACTTCAAAGAAAACTAAAATATATAACTATGATGGCGGTAAGATTAATGCCACTAATACCGTTGCAATTAGATTTATGCACGCGGAAGATTTTGAACTTTATAATTATAATGGAGCAACTATACAAAGCGAAGGTGGTTCTTATGGCGTTGATTTGTCAGAAGCATCAGATGTTACAATAGATAATGCTGGCACTGTTTCGACAACTAATGCCTTGGCTATGGATTTAGAAAATGTGTCAACTATTTCTGTGAATAATTCTGGGACGATTTCAGCAGCTGGTAGTTATGGAGTATTCTGTATGGGATGCTCAGACCTAACATTTACAAATTCTGGAGAGATAAGTGCTAATACCATAGCTTTATCTTTAAGAGATGTCACTGGCACAAACACTATTACAAATTCTGGAACTCTCACTACCACTAATAGCACTAGAACTGTAGATATGAGAAATGCAACTGGTGTAACTCTAACAAATTCAGGAACAATTTCATCAGGCGGTCAAGTAGCAATTTTTGCTGAAAGTGCTTACAGTCCAACTATAATAAACACTGGAACAATTAGTCCTTCAGCAGATAGTAGCACTGGTATCGCTATAGCTTTTGAGCAAGAAGCTACTGAAGCCGATCATGGTAGTGGTGCAACTGTTACTAACTCAGGAACAATTGAGGCATTAGGCTCTGCCGCTGATGGCATAAGAATTGGTGATGGACATGGGGTTTATAATGATGTGACGATTACAAATTCTGGAACTATAAAAGGTTTAGATAACTCTATATGGATTGATGGAAGTGGCACAACGGGAACAAATATTATCACAAAAGGAGAAGCGACCTACGACGGAGAAATTGATATGGAAAGTGCTGCTGCAACAATGACTTTAGACTGCAGTATTACAAAAGATATGGACATTGAGATCCACGGCAAAACTAACATGACGGTTACCAGTAATTTATGCGGAAATGACACTTATGAAATATTGGATTCTTCAAAAAATGCTGATGCTGATAATTCTGAAACAGATGGATATTTGAGAATACTTGGAGAAGATTTAGATATTGATAGTAACAACCATAAATACCGTAGCGAAATTTTCTTAGCAAAATTGAATAATATTTTTATCGGTATTAGCGACGATAAAGAACAAGGCACTTATTATTCTAGTCAAAAAAGAAATGATATTTATAAAAATTATGAAAATAGTGTTTTAGGTTTTTTTGAACAAGAAGAAAAAATTAATTATTTAAACAGACCTTTTATTAGTTATTCTGATCAACGAGCATCATTTAATAATAGTGAATATAGAGGAAGTAAAAATTTAGCATTTGGTTTAAAAAAACAAATAGAAACAGAAAAATATAATGTATCTATTGTGCCGGTTGTTGGCTTATCACAAAATAAAATTGTAGATGTTGAGACAGAAACTAATCAAACGATTGAAAAAGATTTGTTAAGCCAGTTTGCAGGAGTGAATACAGTTATATCTAGAAAAAAAGATTTTAGAGATGAAAGTAATTTATTAGTTGAGATACAAGGAACTTACGGAATACATAGATTGCCAAAATATATATCTAATTTTACCGATGGAGATCTATCGGTAGATGATGCAATTGATCAGGTTTTGGGAGCGGGATTTAGTGTTAAATATTCTAAAGAAAATAATAATGGGTTTGTTTTGGAACCTTATGTGGGTTTATCCATAAACAATACTCTTAGCAATGATGTACAAATTATTGCCGATGGTGAAAATAAAGAAGCTGGCCATGTGATGAATGGTGTTTTGGCTAAGCGTGCAGGCTTAACTATATCAAAGCATACAGACAATATTAGTTTTTCCTTCAATATTGAGCATGACAATCAAGACGGTCTAAAAGAAAATACACTTGGTGTCTCAATTAGTAAAAAACTTCAAAGAATATCTAAAATAAGAAAAGAAAAAGAAAAAATAGTACCAGAATTAGAGGCATTATATGACCAATTACAACTAGCAAAACAAAACGAAATGCTTAAAGGATTGACCAATGAAGTTATAGAAGAAAACAAAGTAATTAAACAATTACTTTTAGAACTTCTAAAAGAAAATCAAAAATTAAAAACAGAAAATAAAATATTTAAAAAAGCTAATTAATTTAAAAGTAATTCTTTTTGTTAATTTTAGCTTCTTTTGATTAGATAAGCTCAGTATTTTTAAGATCTAAAGCAAGACAAGTTATATCGTCTCTTAATTTATCCGTACCCCAATTTAACTCTGCAGCAATTGAATCTACTATATTTTTTGGCGAAACAACATCTAAGCCTTTCACTATTCTTTCAACCCCTTCTGCACCAAGTTCTTGGCCATTTTTTAAATATCCTTCTGTGACACCATCTGTATAAACTACAAATGTTTTTTCATTTAAATTTATAGTTTTTGACTTAACCTTAGATTCGGCAAAATATTTTATAATTCCTATAGGTGGCAATTCGGATTTTATAAATTCAAAATTTTTATTTCGATCAACAACCATAATGCTTTCATGACCTGCATTAACAAAGGTAACATCTCCAGTTTTTATATTTAATTTGCCAAATACGGCCGTTACAAACATACCCTTAAATTTTGCTTCAACTATTTCATTGTTTAAAAGATAAACAACTTTTTCTAATGGAAATGATAAATTTGATAAAGTTCTGAACGTTGAAGAAGCTTTAGCCATATACATTCCTGCCTTAACTCCTTTTCCTGACACATCTGCTAAAGTAAAATAATATTCATCTTTACCAACGTTTATTACATCAAAATAATCTCCAGATACATCTTTTGCAGGAATATTTCTTGCATAAATAAAGTTTTCAAATTTTGAAATATCTGGAAATAAACTTTTTTGAACATCTCCTGCAAGCTCTCTTTCCTTCAATAATTTTGCTTCTTTTTGTAAATTTTCTAATGCAATTTTATTTTCTTCTACAAACCTAAAATATAATCCAGTTAAAAAAGTAACTGTCAGCATAAAAATTGGATAGCTGATATCAACTAGCTCTGATCTTAGCATAAAGAAACTAAAGCCGATTATAATTACGGAAACTAAGCTTACAAAAAAAATTGATAAACTGTATTTAGGTTTAATTCTTTGTGAGAAATAAAATGTTATGCATGCTACAATAATAGAAAATAATATTTCAAAGACATAAATATTTGGACTTCTTACTAGATAAGATTTATCTAAAATATTTTCTATTACATTTGCATGAACCTCAACTCCAGGTATTGTAACTCCTAAAGGAGTTTTAACTAAATCAAATAATCCTTGGGCAGAAGCTCCTATTAAAACAAACTTATTTTCAAATCTTGCTTTATCAAAATTTCCATCAAATACAGAACTAGCAGAAATATATTGTTGTTTTAGAGACTCTTTATATCTTATCCAAAAAATTCCATTTGGATCTGTTAAAATTTTATGAGGACGAACACTAATTCTCTTAATTCCAACTTCGTCCAACTCAACATATAAATTTTTTTGATTCTCACCAACACGAACCATTTCAAGTCCTATTGTTGGATATATTTTTTTATTAAAGCGAACAATTAGAGGAAGAGATCTTATTATACCATCTGTTTGATCTAAAAATGATATAGAGCCGAGTCCTTTTGTACTCTTTTCTAATTTTTCAAGTGATCCTATAGAATAAGGATAATTAAAAGTATACTCTTTAGGATCTCCACCTTTAGATAAAAATCTAGCTTTTGCTTTACGATCATAACTTCCATGGGATGAAACATTACTACCCAGAACTGCTAAAACAGATTTTGAGTTTTCTAATTGCTGTCTAAATCTTTCATCGTGACCTTTTATTTTAACTAAATAATTAATTACATCTTCAGATAATATATTATATGATTTAATTATTTCTTCAGGACTCTGTTTATCTTTTTCACTAAAAAAAACATCAAAACCGATAGATTTTGGATTAGCCTCATTCACATTTTCAATTATCTTGGCAAAAATAGACCTGTTCCAAGGAAATTGTCCAAACTTACTTAAACTTTTTTCATCTATGTCAATTATAATTACATTTGAATCTTGTTTTTTTATGGGAAAAACTTTTTGATACATATCAAAACTTAAAAAAGAAATTGATTTTATATAACTTGGATTAAAGGATTTTAAAATTATTAATAAAATTAATATTAATAAAAAGATTAAATAATTTTTATATTTAGATATTAAAGTTTTCACGATTGAGAATTTAGCTAGATTTAATTTAAAGTAAATAAAACTTGATTAAGTTTTAGGGTCTATTTTTTACGTCTTCTTTTATTCTTGGCTTTCTTTTTCTTTTTAGCTACTTTTTTCTTAACTACCTTTTTCTTCTTCTTAACTTTCTTCTTTTTAACTGCTTTTTTCTTCTTAACTACCTTTTTCTTTTTAACTGCTTTTTTCTTTTTAACTACTTTCTTCTTCTTAACTTTCTTCTTTTTAACTGCTTTTTTCTTTTTGGTTGATTTTTTCTTAACAGCTTTTTTCTTTTTGGTTGATTTTTTCTTAACTGCTTTTTTCTTTTTGGTTGATTTTTTCTTAACAGCTTTTTTCTTTTTGCCTTTTTTATTTTTCGCTTTAGCTTTTTTCTTTTTATCTTTTTTATTTTTCGCTTGAGCTTTTTTCTTTTCCGCTTTAGCCTTTTTCTTCTTTGCTATTGCTTTTTTCTTTGCAATTTTTTTCTCTTTATCTTTCTTTATATTATCTTTAATTAAAACTTTAATTTCTTCTTTATCTAATCCTGCATCCTTAAGTTCTTTTCTTATTTTTTTTCTAATTTCTTTTTTTTCATCTTTTGATGCGCCTGTAAGTTTTGCAACTTTTAGCGTTTTCATTTTCTTCTTAAATTTTTTCAGTTGTTTTTTTGTAATTTTTCTAGCTTGTCCTGGCGCCTTACCTTTTTTCATAGTTGAAATGCTATAAGGATTATTAAGTAAAGTTGATCCTTGCGCATTTCCAACGAGAACTGCCCCAGGTCTCAATCCTAAGGTATTATTTTTTCCAGGTCCTATAAGCAATGTACTTGTTTGTGTTTTTGATACCATTGTTTGAAATTCTGTTCCTCTAGACCCTAGCGTTCCTTCGGGCACTTCTACTGTTAAACTGTCAGGATTTTTTTTGCTTATTAAACCAGATATAACTTTTAAACTTCCTTGTTTTACACTAGCTACAATTTTTCCTTCGTTAGTAGCGGGATCATAAATAAATGTATCCATAACTACTTCTGAATCTGATCCTATTGAAAAAGTTGACTGATCTAATAAAAGAATTTGAGTACCTGAATCTTTGCCCGCAAGTATAGTCTCATTTAAATAAATTTTGTCCCCAGTTTTTAGCTCTCTAGTATTTGTTTTAATTGTACCTGATACAGCTCCGATAATTCCAATTAGTTGTTTTTCAACATTAACTTTTTCTGCTGCTGTTGCTGCTGAAAATGTAAATATCAAACCTACTAGAAATGATAAAATTTTTTTCATAGTCAATTTTATACTAAAATATTTTTATTTATAATAGAGTGTTTGGTACTATTTTGAGTTTTTTTAAGTTTAAAAATATTAGTAATTGATGCATTTATTTAAGTAATCATAATTAAGTGAGTAAGAGACCTAAAGAAATTAATTTAATTTTAATGATTTTGAAATGCCTAAAGAAAATGAGTCTGTAATATAATCGTAATTCAATATATTTGCTTCTGAGATAACTTTTTCGTATGAAAGATTTATAAAGATACTTCTATTTGGATCTAGTGATGGAAAAAAGTCACCTACAGTTTTTGTTAATATTATATCAAATGTATTTGTTACATCAGATCTAATCCTACCAGAATCAACACTTGTATCTGCTTTTTTATAATCATTAAAACTTAAAGCATCACCTATCGAAACGTAAGCCCATGGGAAACCAAAGTTTATTCTTAAACTAAAATCATAAGTTTCATAATCATTTCCCGCATCAACTTTGGCATCAGAGTCACTATATCCTAAACCAATTGACGTAGAAACTAACTCGTTGAAAATAAAATCATGACCAACGGTAAAACCGTGTCCGATAGCATTTGTTTGATCCGCTGTTGTGTCAGATGAATTATGATTTCCTTTAGAATCCGAGTAAGAGTAACCATAGCTGAAAGAATTTCTTTCACCTACAGAAAAATAACCACCAATTCCATACATAAATGAAAAGCTATCGGCATCATCTACATAATCAGTTTTACTTAACATTAGATATGGGCTCAAGCTTTGATTGCCGACATAAGTGTCTAATGCTAAAGTTAGTCCATAACTTTCATAGTCATCACCAGTCTCTTGATACTGTTCAGATTTAGTATGAGATGCATTAATCATAAAAGATGAAGCTTCACCAATAGATCTTGTTGCTGTAAGTCCTAGACCTCCGCTTAATGTTCTGTCGTGTTTAGCTGTATTAAATCCTGTTTTACTATCTGAGCTCATTTGTTTTCTTGTTTTTGAAACACTATTTACGTTATCTGTATGAATAACACCCGCTGAGATATCAGCATAAAAATTCCAAAGTTTAGGTTCCGATCTATCTTTCAACTCTTCTTCAATTTCAATCACACTTTCTAGATCTTCAGCACTTACATCTTTCCTCAATTTAATATCATCAATAATACCAATAGCTTTTTCAGGGGAGTCTGCTTGTACTAAAACTGAAAGCAAATATAATTTAATCTCAATATTATCTGGATAAAGCATATTTAATCTTTCTAAAGTTGAAATAGTTTGTTTATGATTACCCATTTTTCCTTGTTGCTGTGCATATTTTAAATTTAAATCTAAATCATTAGGATTCTGTAAAATTTGCATGTAGGTAATATTTTTATTAGAAGAATCCACCGCGTTTGCAGAAGGAATTATCAAATTTTCAATTAACAAAACTGAAAGAACAATAATAATAAATGGTGAAAAATTAATATTTAATAAATTTTTTAATTTATTATTAATTTTTATTATAAATTGCATGCCCATGTAATATTTTTAAAAAAACATACTAGGCCAAAAAAAACTTATAACAATAGAAAATCAATTATTATTAAACAATAATAAATAGAAATAAATAACCCAAACAAACATAGTTGCCATTGTAAAGAAAATTAGAGCAAGACCAACTAGAGTATCTTGATCAACTTTTTTTCTCCATTTTTTTGGAAAAAAATTCAATGAATATGCATAAACAATTATAAACAGATTTAATGCTGAAATAATAATATTTATAAATAAAAAT
>Ga0208638_1000585_pt1 | contig 24427 bp, 19 predicted proteins | sample ETNtaG_34_FD_185753 | JGI IMG/M metagenome (GOLD analysis project Ga0208638, IMG submission 185753) | Marine microbial and viral communities from oxygen minimum zone, Eastern Pacific Ocean - ETNP201306SV51 (SPAdes) (version 2) | ecosystem: Environmental > Aquatic > Marine > Oceanic ...
CGCGAGCGGTGCTATGTCAGGGGGAGCGTCGGCGAGTTCCAGTTCGGTCTCGACCTTGGCCAGCAGATCACGCAGTGCTCCCTGCAGTGCCTCTTCCATGGTCGGGTGATAGAACGGTTGGCGCAGCATCTCGAGCACGGTCATACCCTTACCGATGCACCAGGCCAACAGGTGGGCCAGGTTCTCGCCGCGCGGTGCGACCAATGCCGCCCCCAGCAGCAGGCCACTGGCTTTATCAGCGTACAGGTGCACGATGCCACGGTTGGCACCCATCACCAGCGCCCGGCCGACCGGCCCCAGGCGCATCTCACCCACCGCCGTGGTCGCAGGATCGAGTTCGCAAAAAGGAGTGCCTACGGTGCAGATATTGGGATCGGTGAAGGTGATGGCAAACGGGGTCTTGCGCGCGAAGGCTGTGCTGTCGGCACGCGCGGCGTTGTAGCCAGCGATACGGCCCTCGTCCGTCGCCTCGTGCAGAACTTGCTTGTCACCGGTGACATCACCGGCGATAAACACCCGACTGTCACCACAACGCATGGTGTAGGGATCAAACACCGGCAGGCCGTGCTCATCCAGTACGATCCCGGCCTGGTCGATCGCCAGCCAGTCGAGGTTGCTTTGCCGACCCGTGCAGGCAAGCACCTTATCCACGCACACCGAGTGCTCAGCACCGGTAACGCGGATCCGGCCACCTTCTTCCGTGAGTTCGACCCGCACATCCAACTGCAACGGGAATGAACGCTGCAACAACTCGATGGCGGTCTGACGCACCGCCGGGTCATTAAGGCCGGCTACGGTGTCGAGCATATCGAAACCGGCTACTGTCACACCCAGGCGCGCCAGCGCCTGGCCGAGTTCCAGGCCGATCGCGCCCAACCCCACCACCGCGATCGCACTTGGCAGGTCCTGCTGCTCAAACAACGTATCGCTGGTGAGGATGCGCTCGCCGAAGTCGGCCCACTCGGGTGGTATGGCCGGGCGGCTGCCGCAGGCCACCACCACACTCCCGGCATGGACCACGTCCTCGCCAGCCTGCAGCACGCCAGGTTCAATAAAGCGGGCGTAACCATCGATGAAATTCTCCTCCATCTGGTCAGTCGTACCGCCAAGCACCCGATCGACCAGGATGTCACGCAAGTCGCGCACGTGTTCCATGGTCTCGGGCAACGCGGCCCGCAGTGAGTCACCACCCGTAATGCCCTCGCGCTCGAAGATTTCGCGGCGGTGAAAGTCGTCGGCCACCTGGATCAGCGCCTTGGACGGCATGCAGCCGACCCGTGCACAGGTGGTACCGAGCGGCCCGCCGTTGACCAGGACAAAACTTCGGCCCGCCCGGTGCACTTGGGCCATAGCGTTAAGGCCGGCGGTGCCGGCCCCTATGATCGCTACATCGACCTGTCGCTCCACTTAAATGTTTTCCTGTTGTTGCAGAAAATCATTTTCGGGGATTAGTAATGCGGCGAGTTCGGCGAGGTCGCTCACCTGCACATGCGGCTGTTGCTCGTGGGACCAAGCATCACCGCTGCGGTTCATCCACACGGCAGTCAGGCCGGCCTGCTGGGCGCCAATCACATCCTCGAGCGGGTGATCGCCCACATGCAGTACGGCATCGGGCTCGGTTTCGAGCGTCGCACACGCCAGCTGAAAGATTTCACGATCCGGCTTTTTTACGCCAGCCTCACTGGCGCTGATCTGCCCTTTGAAAAAACAGCCGATACCGAGCCGGGCGACGTCAGCGTTACCATTTGACAGCGCCACCACCTCGAAGCGGGTGTTGATCCGCTCAAGCGCGGGCACCACGTCCGGGTAAAGTTCCACCTCGTGGCGCAAATCGAGGAAACGCTCGATCAAATCGTGGGAAGCTTGCGTGTCGTAGCCGTGCTCGCTAAGGAGCACCTCAAACGACACCCGCCGCGACTCGGTAAGGTCGTGGGCGATGTCGGGGCGACTGTGGTAAACCTCTTCACGCACCCGGCGCAGATCATCGGCATCGTAATGACGGGTAATACGCGGAAAGCGTTCACTCATGTGCCGATACAACTCCGCCTCAGCCCGGCGGATCACCGGCCAGATCGACCACAGGGTGTCGTCCAGATCCAGTGAAACGGCGCGGATATGCTTCATGCCAAAAGCGCTGCCCGCAACTGATCGCTCAAGGAATCGACCCAGCCGGCTGGGTCACCGTCGAGGGCCAGGCGAAACACCGGCTGCCCGGTAGCGGCCAGCACCGCAAAGTCGCCGGCAGCCTGCGCCACGTTGAGTTCGCCAAACGAGTAGGCCTCACCAGGAATGGCCAAATCCCACCCAGTCGTTGCCGTCACCACCAGAAAATGACCCTTTTGCGGCCCACCTTTGTGCAACTGGCCGCTCGAGTGCAAGTAGCGCGGGCCCACGTTGACGGTAACCGGCAAGTTGAGGCAATCGCCCAGTTCCCCGGCAAGCCCCTGCAAACGCGCCATGGCTTCGCGATCTGCCGGCAGGAAGGCCAGCACCGCCAGGTAACTGCCAGCGGGTGCAGCCCTGAGACTGGCACCAAGCTCTGCCAGTGACCCGGCAACCGGCGCTGAAGGTGCCTTGCCGGGGGAGAGCAGTTTGCGGGTTGCCTCTTTGCTGGCGTTGACATCGGGCTCATTGAACGGGTTAAGGCCCATGACGGCACCCGCCGTCGCGATGGCAAACTCCCAGCGGAAAAACTCACCGGCAAGATCGCGCGGGTCTTCTACCAGCAGACGCAGTACCGGTGTACCGACTTTTTCAACCTGGTCGCATTGCTGCCACAAGGCACCGTCGCGCGCGGAACCTACAGCAAGCCAGACCCCATGGGCACCGCCCGCCCACTCACTGTTAGCAGGCGCCAGTAGCGGCAGCAGACCCTTTCCCTGCTTGCCGGTGCTCTCGGCCACGAGTTGCTCGATCCAGGCCCCAAGCGGCGCGATTCTCGGAGACAGCCGCAACTGCAACTGCCCGCGCCCTGCCTGCCACTGCTCACCCAGCCACAGCCCCAACGCCAACCCTGGGTTGTCAGCCAGCTGAGCCCCCCGGCAACGCGTTGCCATGGTGCTGGCACGCCCGGCGAGATCGCTAAGATCCAATCCCAGTAACGCCGCCGGCACCATGGCAAACGCGGTCAACGCAGCAAAGCGCCCGCCGACATCGGGCGGGTTGAGAAAGCAATCACGATAACCCCGCTGCCGAGCCAGCTTCTCAAGGGGTGTGCCAGGATCGGTGATGGCGATGAACTGCGCACCGGCATCGCCGCGAGCCTTGCAAACAGCGTCCCAGAAATAGGCTGAAAGTGCCGTAACTTCGGCCGTGTGGCCTGATTTTGAGGCAACAATAAACAGCGTCTTGGCCAGATCGCCCTGCTGCTCGAGCCCGCGTACCGCGAGTGGGTGGGTGTTGTCCGCCACCAGCACTGGCAGGCCGCTTGGCGTTGGGCCGAGGGCCTGCGACAGCACCTCGGCGGCGAGGCTGGAGCCCCCCATGCCGACCAGCACTGCACGCTCAAAACCCTGGGCCTTAACACCCGCGGCCCAGCGGCCAAGATCAGCGGCGTTGTCGCACAGCCACTGCGGGCTGTCGAGCCAGCCGAGACGCTGGGCAATGGACGCCTGCTCGTTTGCATCACCGCCCCACAGCGAGGTGTCGCGGTGCCACAAGCGTGCTGCGATGCGCTTATCGCGCACTGTCACGATACCGTTTTCACAACGCCCGTGTTCGCTCGATCAACAACGATGCGCAAGGCACGGCTGTCCCCGACAGGGCGTCAGGCGGCGAGCGGCCCCGCCGAGCGAACTTCTTCGGAGACGTCCTCCGAGTACTTCTGGAAGTTCTCCTGGAACAGCCTGGCGAGTTTATGCGCCTGTGCATCGTAGGCATCCTTATCGGCCCAGGTGTTGCGCGGGTCAAGCACCTCGACCGGTACCCCAGGGCACTCAATTGGCACCTTAAGACCAAATACCGGGTGGTTGGTGGTTGGCACGTGGTCAAGCTTGCCGTCGAGGGCAGCGTTGACGATGGCGCGGGTGTGGTTGATGGCCATGCGCTGGCCCGTGCCGTAGGCGCCGCCGGTCCAGCCGGTATTGATGAACCAGACGTTAACGCCGTGCTGGTCGATCTTGCTGCCGAGCAACTCAGCATAGCGGCGTGGGTGCAGTGGCAGGAATGGCCCACCGAAACAGGGACTGAAAGTCGGCACCGGCTCGGTCACGCCCCGCTCGGTGCCGGCAACCTTGGCGGTGTAACCGTTAATAAAGTGGTACATGGCCTGGGCCGAGGTCAGCCGCGCCACCGGCGGCAATACACCGAACGCATCGCAAGTTAGAAAGACGATGTTGTCCGGGTGTCCACCACGGCCAGTGAGGGTCGCGTTGGGAATCTGGCTGATGGGGTACGAACCGCGGGTGTTCTCGGTCAGTGAGCTGTCGTAAAGGTCCACCTCGCGGGTGGCTTCGTTGAACACTACGTTCTCAAGGATGGTGCCGAAGGTGCGAGTGGTCTGGTAGATCTCCGGCTCCTGCTCGGCTGAGAGGTTGATCACCTTGGCGTAACAACCGCCCTCGAAATTAAACACGCCATTCTCGCTCCAGCCATGCTCATCATCACCGATCAGAGTGCGCGCAGCGTCGGCCGAGAGCGTGGTCTTGCCGGTACCAGAAAGGCCGAAGAAGATCGCGGTGCTGCCGTCCGGGCCAATGTTGGCTGAGGCGTGCATCGGGAACACGCCTTGCAGCGGCAATAAATAGTTCATGACGCTGAAGATGGACTTTTTGGTCTCGCCGGCATAACTGCTGCCGCCGATGATGACCAGCTTCGCGGAAAAATTGACGATGATGAAGGTGCCCGAGTTGGTGCCGTCCACCTCCGGGTCGGCAGTAAAGCCCGGGGCATTGATGACGGTGAACTGGGGTACGTGGTTCGCGCGTTCGGCATCGCTGCCCTCGAGAAACATGTTGCGGGCAAAAGCACTGTGCCAGGCTAGTTCGCTGACGATGCGCACCGGCAAACGCCGGTCGCGGTCGGCGCCAGCGAAACAGTCCTGCACGTAGAGTTCTTTATCCTCCAGGTAGTCGACCATGCGCGCGAACAGGGCATCGAAGCGGGCCAGCTCATAAGGCACGTTGACCTTACCCCACCAGATCTCGTGGTCGGTGTTCTCGTCGCGCACTACGAACTTGTCGTTAGCTGAACGACCAGTGTGCTGGCCGGTGCGCACCACCAGCGGGCCGTGATTGGAGAGCAATCCTTCACCTTTGCGGATAGCGTGCTCGATCAGCGCCGCCGGGTTCAGGTTCCAGTGTACTGGGCCGGGATTGCGCAGCCCATGGTTGTCGAGGCCATGGGCGCTGTGGGCTCTTTCAGTTGTTGCCATCGGTGTTCTTTGTCGCTCGGGTTTGCAATGGTTCAGCGCCTGGCCAGGGACTGACATGAAGCTCCTGCCAGGATCAACGAACCACACCCACAGGCCGGGGTATGTGGCGCAAGCCTGGGCTGGCGGCCGGGACGGCGCGCGGGAACGATTTGCCGGCAATGCCGCACAACGCTCGGGGGTTCCTCAGTGTCAGCACACTGGGACCGGGCAGGCCCGCGCAACTGCCTTGGAAAACGAAAATCCGGATCAGTTATTCGCCCTTTGAGTATATCGCAAGTCTCAGCCTGAGACCGGTGGTAGCCAACCCTGCGGCTCGTCACCGCCTTCGCCAAAAAGAAAGATCTCCATCTGCTGCTCGAGGTAGGCCCGATGCTCGGGGTTGATCGGGCTCAAACGTTTTTCGTTCATCAACATGGTCTGGCGTTGCAGCCACAGCTGCCAACCTTCTTGGGACACGTTGTCAACAATCCGTTGGCCCAGTGCCCCTGGCCACGGTGGGGTATCCAACGCCGGGGCCTCACGCCCAAGGACCACGCAATGAACGGTGGTGCTCATATCGAGTTCTCCAGTTGTTGCAGCAATCGCTTGACCGGCGCGGCCAAGCCCCGGCCTGGCATGGTTCCCGGTTTATACCAGAGTCGCTGATCGGACTGCATCCCGCCGGTGGCACGGGCCGAAACGCGCACTGGCTGGGGTTGGATCTCGAGCACAAAATGGGTGAAGCCGTGGCGCACGCTGGGCCAGGGAGCCAATACCGTACCGCTGACGCCGTAGGTCTTCTGGCACCACTCCCGCACACTGGTATCGACCGGGCACTCCGGCAAACTCCACAGGCCACCCCAGATGCCCGCAGCCGGCCGCTGCTCCAGCAACACCCGACCCACAGGATCAATCAACAACAACAACATGGTTTGGCGCAGCGGGCGCGTCAGGCGGCGGCGCCGGCCCGGGTAGGCCTGCACCCGACCGAGCGCGCGAGCATAACAACGCGTGGCCAGGGGGCAGCGCCCACAAGCGGGGCTCGTGCGCGTGCACACGCCAGCACCGAGATCCATCATGGCCTGGTTGTGGCTGGCTGTGCGCCGACCGGTGCTGGGCAATATCATCCCGGCCAGTTGCCACAGCTTTCGGTTTACCGGTGCCATCCCCGAGTCCCCGGCTACCGCGAAACACCGTGCCAGCACCCGCTTGACGTTGCCGTCGAGCACCGGCTGGCGCTGGCCAAAGGCAAAACTCAGGATCGCGCCTGCAGTCGAACGGCCGATACCGGGCAATGTCAGCAACTGGTCAAGTTCGCGGGGGATCGAGCCACCATGATCACGCTCGAGTACCCCGGCCGCCCGGTGCAGGTTGCGGGCCCGTGCGTAGTAGCCCAACCCGGTCCAGTGCTCCAGCACGGTATCGAGCGGCGCTGCCGCCAACGTGGCGATATCCGGAAAACTGCACACGAACCGCTGGAAGTACGGAATGACGGTCGCGACCTGGGTCTGTTGCAGCATGATTTCCGCAACCCAGATGCGGTAGGGTCCGACAGCGCCCTGCCAGGGCAGGTCATGGCGGCCGTGGCGGCGGTGCCAGCGCAGCAAAGTACTGCTGAAGCCGCTGGCCGCTGCATTGCCGATGGCGTTGTTCACTGCAGGCAAGGTCATAGCGGGTTTTCCAAGGCCAGTGTAACCGGCCACCTGGGCCGGGGCAGATATAATGAGCCGATGATAAAAACCGTTATTGGTATTGCCCTGCTCGGCTGCTCGCTCGCCGCTGGCGCGGCTGACACCTTGAGCGGCCATGCCATGGCCATGTTCGACAACGAGGTGCCCCGGTACGGCCCCGGTTTCGCGCACTTCGATTACGTGAATCCGGCCGCGCCGGTCGGCGGCGCCCTGCGCCTTGCCACCGAGGGTACTTTCGACAGTTTCCACCCCTTTATTCCCAAAGGCAACGCCGTCAGCACCGGCTCGGTGGAAACGTTGTTGGTCAACAGCGCCGACGAACCGTTCACCGGCTACGGCCTCATTGCCGAATCCATGGAGTGGCCAACGGACCGTTCCTGGGTGATCTTCAACCTGCGCCCCCAGGCCCGCTGGCACGATGGCACTCAAATTACCGCCGCTGACGTAGTCTTCTCGTTTACCACCCTGATGGAAAAAGGCGCGCCATTTTACCGCTATTACTACAGCGCCATCGACAGTGCCGAGGTGCTCGGCCCGCACCGGGTCCGCTTCAACTTCAAGGAAGCCGGCAACCGCGAACTGCCGCTCATCACCGGCCAGTTACCCATCCTGCCCAAACATTATTGGGCCAACCGTGACTTTTCGGCCACCACCCTGGAGCCGCCGCTTGGCAGCGGCCCCTACCGGATTCGGGATTTCGAGGCCGGGCGCTTTACCGTGCAGGAGCGGGTCACCGACTACTGGGGTAAGGGCCTGCCAGTGCGGCGCGGCCTCAACAACTTCGACACCATCCGCACCGAGTACTACCGTGACCCAACCCCGATTCGGCTGGCCCTGAAAGCCGGGGATATCGACTTCCGCCTGGAGAATCAGTCCAAAGCCTGGGCCGAGGACTACAACGTGGCGGTGGTTGAGAAAGGCTGGCTTAAAAAAGAACTGGTTCCGCACCAGCAGCCGACCGGCATGCAGGCTTTTGTGATGAACTCCCGGCGCAAACTGTTCCAGGACCCGCGGGTGCGTGAAGCGCTGGCCTACGGCTTCGATTTCGAGTGGTCCAACCGCACCTTGTTCCACGGCCAGTACACCCGCACCAACAGTTACTTCTCAAATTCCGAACTTGCCTCCTCGGGTCTGCCCGCAGGTGAAGAGTTGGCGATCCTGGAACACTACCGCAGTCAGATCCCCAAGCAGGTTTTCACCACCGCCTACCAGCCGCCAGCGACCGACGGCAGCGGCCGACCGCGCGAGAACCTGCGCAAGGCGAGCCAATTACTCAAGGCCGCCGGCTGGGTAGTGCGTGATCTCAAGCTTGTCAATGCACAAACCGGCGAGCCTTTCGCTTTCGAGATTCTGCTGGTGTCGCAGCCTTTCGAGCGCATTGTGCTGCCCTACAATAAGAATCTCCAGCACCTTGGCATCGAGGCCAAAATCCGGCTGGTGGACCAGACCCAGTTCATTGAGCGCTACCGCCAGAAGGACTTCGACATGCTGGTCGCAGTCTGGGGTCAAAGCGAGACCCCGGGCAACGAGCAGCGCGAGTACTGGGGCAGCGCGGCCGCCGACACTGCCGGCAGCCGCAACCTCGCCGGCATTGCCGACCCGGTGGTGGATGAGTTGATCGAACTACTGGTCAAGTCAGAGTCACGCGAGCAACTGAACGCGCGCACGCGGGCGCTCGACCGGGTCCTGCTGTGGGGTCACTACGTGGTGCCCCACTGGCACATCCGGGCCGACCGGGTGCTCTACTGGGACAAGTTCGGCCGGCCACAGTTACCGGTGCGCGCCGGCGTTATGACCAATCGCTGGTGGTACGACTCCACCCGGGCACAGGCCCTTAAACAGGCACGACAGTAGCCCGCAACCGCTAACAGGACTGAGGCCGGCCGAAAACGCCGGTACCAGCAGCACGGAATCCACGCATGGGTGCCTACATCGTTCGTCGTCTGCTGCTCATCATCCCGACCCTGTTCGCGATCATGGTGATCAATTTCCTGGTCATCCAGGTCGCGCCGGGTGGACCGGTGGAGCAGGTCATCTCCCAGTTGACCGGCATAGGCGGCGACATCACCGAGCGCGTTACCCGGTCCGGCACCAGCGAGACCCTGACCCAGGTAACTGACGGCGCCGCAGGCTTAAGCAAGTACCGGGGCGCCCAGGGCCTCGATCCCGACTTTATTAAAGAACTGGAAAAACAGTTCGGCTTCGACCAGCCGCTGCACATTCGCTTCATCACCATGATGAAAAACTATCTGGCGTTCGATTTCGGCGAGAGTTTTTTCCGCAACCGCAAGGTAGTTGACCTGGTGCTGGACAAAATGCCGGTGTCGATCTCGCTGGGCATCTGGGCCACGCTGCTGGCATATCTCATTTCGATACCGCTGGGCGTGGCCAAGGCAGTGCGCGATGGCAACCGCTTTGATATCTGGACCAGCGTCATTGTCATTATCGGCAACGCCATCCCCGGCTTCCTGTTTGCCGTCTTCCTGCTGGTGGTATTTGCCGGTGGCAGCTACCTGGACTGGTTTCCACTCGCCCGACTGACCTCGGAGAACTGGGCCACGCTTTCCTGGTGGGGAAAGATCACCGACTACCTGTGGCACCTCACCCTGCCGGTTATTGCCATGACAATTGGCGGCTTCGCGACCTTGACCATGCTGACCAAGAACTCCTTTCTTGATCAGATCAATCAGCAGTACGTGCTGACCGCGCGGGCCAAGGGGTTGTCGCAGCGCCGGGTGCTGTACGGGCACGTGTTCCGCAACGCCATGCTGATCGTGATTGCCGGTTTCCCCGGTGCTTTCGTCAGCATCCTGTTCACCAGCTCGCTGCTGATCGAGATCATCTTCTCGCTCGATGGCCTCGGCTTGCTGGGATTCGAGGCCGCCTTCAAACGCGACTTCCCGGTAATGTTCGGTACCATGTTCTTTTTTTCTGTGCTGGGCCTGGTTATGAATCTGGCCGGTGACCTGATGTACACGGTGATCGACCCGCGCATTGATTTCGAGAGCCGCGAGGTGTGACGGTGAACGGCAATCACTTAAGCCCGATCACCCGCCGGCGGCTGCACAACTTCCGCGCCAACCGCCGCGGCTGGTGGTCACTGTGGATTTTCGTAGTGCTGTTCGTGCTGTCGCTGTTCGCCGAGTTCGTAGCCAACGACAAGCCCTTGCTGGTCTACTACAAGGGCGGGGTCTACACGCCGGTCTTCACCGCGTACCCGGAGACCGAGTTCGGCGGCGACTTCCTGACCGAGGCCGATTACGGCAACCCCTTCGTTGCCGACCTGATCAATCGCGACGGCTGGATGTTGTGGCCGCCGATCCGCTACCACCACCGCACCGTGGCCTGGGACCTGCCTGGCCCGGCACCCTCCCGGCCAGACATCAACCATTGGCTGGGCACCGATGACCAGGCCCGTGACGTGCTGGCCCGGGTCATCTACGGTTTTCGCATATCGGTGCTGTTCGGTTTCACCCTCACCCTCATCAGCGCCATCATCGGTGTCGGTGCCGGGGCGATGCAGGGTTACTTCGGCGGCTGGCTGGATCTCCTGTTCCAGCGCTTTATCGAGGTCTGGTCCAGCCTGCCAACGCTGTTCCTGCTGATCATCCTCGCCAGCGTGGTCGAGCCCAATTTCTGGTGGCTGCTGGGCCTGATGCTGTTGTTCTCGTGGATGGGCTTCGTCGGCGTGGTGCGGGCCGAGTTTCTGCGTGCACGCAACTTCGAATACGTGCGGGCCGCCCGAGCCCTGGGGGTCAGTGACCGCGTGATCATGTTCCGCCACGTGCTGCCAAACGCCATGGTGGCGACCATCACTTTCGTGCCCTTTACGCTGGCAGGTTCGGTCACGGTACTCACATCACTCGATTTTCTGGGTATCGGCCTGCCACCCGGCTCAGCCTCGCTCGGCGAACTACTGGGCCAGGGCAAAGCCAACCTGCAGGCACCGTGGCTGGGGCTGACCGGTTTTTTCGTCATCGCGCTGCTGCTGAGCCTGCTTATTTTCGTTGGCGAGGCGGTGCGTGACGCCTTCGACCCGCGCAAGAACGTGACCTGAACATGACCGACCACGGCCAGACTCAAGTACCACTGCTCAGCATCGATGACCTGTCGGTGACCTTCAGCACGTCAGCGGGCGAGCTCGAGGCGGTGCGCCAGGCATCGCTCACGGCAAACCGTGGTGAGACGGTTGCGCTGGTAGGCGAGAGCGGCTCGGGTAAATCGGTTACGGCACTGTCGGTGCTGGGACTGCTGCCCTACCCCAGGGCCAGCCACCCTGGCGGCAGCATTCGCTTTGAAGGTGAAGAATTGCTGGGCGCCAGCGAGCAGACCCTGATGCAGGTACGCGGCGATCGCATCGGCATGATCTTCCAGGAGCCCATGACCTCGCTCAACCCTTTGCACCTGGTGGAGAAACAAATCTCCGAGACCCTGATCCTGCACAAGGGCCTGAGTGACGACCAGGCCAGCCAGCGGGCGCTGGAACTGCTGCAGCTGGTACGCATCCGCGACCCCGAGCGCCAGCTGCGGGCCTGGCCCCACCAGTTGTCCGGTGGCCAGCGCCAGCGGGTGATGATCGCCATGGCGCTGGCGAACGAACCGGACCTTTTGATCGCCGATGAGCCGACCACGGCCGTGGACGTGACCACCCAGGCCCAGATTCTGCGGCTGCTGAAAGATCTACAAGATACCCTCGGCATGGCGGTATTGCTCATCACCCACGACCTCGGCGTGGTCGAGAAGACCTGTGACCGGGTCTACGTTATGCAGGCCGGCCGCATCGTCGAACACGGCCACACCCGGGCGGTGTTCGCCAGCCCCGAACACCCCTATACCCGGGAGCTGATTGCCTCCGAGCCGGCAGGCAGGCGCGAGCCCGACAGGCGCGAGGGTGCAGCAGTGATGAGCGGGCACAACATCCGGGTCTGGTTTCCCATTCGCCGGGGGGTTTTCCAGCGCACCATCGGCCACGTCAAAGCAGTAGACGGCATCAGCCTGTCGCTGCGGCCGGGCCGCACGGTAGGCGTAGTCGGCGAGAGCGGCTCGGGCAAGACCACGTTGGCGCTGGCGCTGCTGCGGCTGGTCAGGAGCCGCGGCCAGATCGAATTTCTGGGCGCCAGCATCCAGGGACTGCATTCGCGTCAACTCAAGGACCTGCGGCGGGAACTGCAGGTGGTTTTCCAAGACCCTTACGGCAGCCTGAGCCCACGCCTGTCGGTCAGCCAAATCGTTGCCGAGGGGCTGGCCGCGCACCGAATCGGCGACGAAGCTTCGCGCGAGCAACAGGTGATTACCGCGCTCGAGGAGGTGGGGCTGGATGCGGCCAGCCGCCATCGCTACCCGCACGAGTTCTCTGGCGGCCAGCGCCAGCGGATCGCGCTCGCCCGGGCCATTATCATGAAGCCCGCCGTGGTGGTGCTGGATGAACCGACCTCGGCGCTGGACCGCTCGGTCCAGGCACAAATGATTGACCTGCTGGTAAAACTGCAGCAGGACCACCAACTGGCCTACCTTTTCATCAGCCACGACCTCAAGGTGGTGCGAGCCCTGAGTGATGAGATTATCGTCATGCGCGCCGGCAAGGTAGTCGAGCAGGGGCTGGCCGAGAAGGTCTTCAGCCAGCCGCGTGACGCCTACACCCGGGCCCTGATCTCGGCAGCGCTGGAACTCGAGGTGCTGGACGAGTCGGTCGTTTCCCAGTAGCCTCCCTGCCCGAAACTGCACTGCGCCAGGGCCGGCGCAGGGGCTATTCGTCGACGCTGGCCTGTGGCTGCCAATTCGGCTATGGTTCCAACTGTGCTGTGCCAGTCTGACCTACGGGGTAGTCTCCATGAACAGTGACAGCAAAACAGGCGAGATCAGCTACCAGTCTCTGTGCGACATAAGGATACTAGCCTCGCTGACTGAACAAGAATTTACCCAGCTTGCGGGCACCTGCGCCTGGCACCGCCATCGGCCTGGCCAGGAAATCGTGGTCCAGGATACGCCTTGTGATGAGGTGTACTTCATTTGCAGCGGGCGCGTCAGCGCCAAAACTTACTCCACTACCGGCAAAGAGGTGACCTATGCCGAATTGCATGCCGGCGATCACTTCGGTGAATTGTCGGCACTCGACGGGCAGCCCCGGGTTAGTTTCGTCGTCACCCTGGAAGAAAGCCTGCTGTCGTCGTTGAGCGCTGAAGCTTTCAATGCGTTTCTCGAGGCACACCCGGGCGTGATGCGGGCACTGCTGACCGACCTAGCCGGCCGGGTGCGGGCGCTGGACGAGAAGATTTTCGAGTTCAGTACCTTGAGTTCCCGCAACCGGATCCACGCCGAACTTCTGCGTCTCGCCGACCCGCAGCGGCATGAAGACGGCAGTGCCGAGATCGCGCCACCACCCACCCACGCTGACCTCGCCAGCCGCACCAATACCACGCGCGAGAGCGTCACTCGTGAGCTTAACCGCCTGAAAAAAGCCGGGTTGCTGGAAGCCGATCGCAGCCATTACAAGATTTTGAACGTCGACGCTCTCGCCGACCTGGTCAACCGGCCTGTCGAGCTCTAGCATACTGCGCCGGTAATACGGCGCTGCTGAAGATGCCCGGGGCGCGGGTGATAAAATGCCGCGCCCCGGCACACCGCGTGCCCACAGTGCACTGGATTGCCGATTGCCTACCTGATGATCTTTCGTCCCTGCCGTTTTGTGCTGTTTATGCCTGATGACAACCGCCGGGTGCAGGAAAAGGCCGTGCGCCTTACCTGCAAGCCAGGGCCAGCAGCTGCTGCAAGTACCGGCCACCAGCGAATGGCTGCAGGCGGCGGCCAGTTGAGCCAGTGACAGTGGACGGCTCACGACGGGCCCTGATCGGCTATCTTGCCCTGACCGGGGCTTCGGTGTACGCCGGTGCCGGCGCCATGCGCGGGCTGCGCATACCACCTATTCTTGACCCGCGTGCTGCACCGCGCACGGCCCATCATTCGGACTCAAACTTCAGTGCAAGCGCCGACGGCGCCTTCTTCCAGCAGGTCGATGGTGACGCACTCGCCTGGCGGGCTTTTGTACCGGAGCCGATCCTCAAGACCAAAGGTACTTTCCATCTTCGCCTGGATAATATCCACCCCGGCGCCACCTTGGAGGTCTCCGGCCCGGGCCGGGTATCCGGTGAGCGCATTGAGAATTTGCGGCGCACAGTGACTGGCGACACCGGGGCCAACACTCTGACGCTGCGCTGGCGCTTCCCACAACAAACCACTTATCGGTTTTCGGTTATTGGTGACACCGGCGGCGGCCGTGAACTTGCCTGGACCCTCGAGCGCTCACGGCAACTGGGCATGCACTTCATGCTGCACCTGGGCGACATCTACTACCAATCGGGGGATTACCAGCGGGCGGTTACCGCACTCAACCACTCACCACTGCCGGTATACGCCACTATCGGCAATCACGACCTGCGCAACGGGCCAGATTGGTTCCTGGCCGATCAGTTCATTGCCCACATCGGCCCTACCAACAACACCTTCAAATTGGGCGGCATCCAGTTTGTCAACCTGGATACCGCGGCTGACACTATTCCCTGGTCGGGCGGCGGCCGCGGCCAGCTGCTGCACGCCCTGCCGGCCCTCACAGATAACCCCGGAATACGCGACTACGTGGTCTTCACTCATCGCCCCATTACCGATCCGCGGGCTGTGGCTGACCGGCCCAACGACCACAGCATCGAGAATTTTGGCGAAGACGGCTGGCTCTATCGGCAACTGGTCAGCCGGGGAGTGCGTTCGATTCTCAACGGCCACATCCATAAAACCATAGAGTTCGAGGATCGTCAGTTGCGCACCTATATCGCCGGCGAGGGGCTCGCGCACCTCGACCTTGTGGGTGGCAAGCAGGTAGCCCGCATTCTGGTGGGTGAGGTTGCGGCTGGTGAACTGGTCGCTTACCACTGGGAGCCGATGAATATGCCCTTCGAGTTCCACTGTAGTCAGCGCCTGCGCCAAGACATGGCCGAGTATGGCGATCACTTTAGCGAGGCTCTGGCGAAGCTCAACATCCACTGCGCCAGCAGCATTTGATCTTTTGTAGCCGGCTGCATTGTGGGCGCGCCGGAACTGGCCGGTGCTACACTGGCCGCCCGGCCCAGCCTACCGGCTGCGCTGATACCGGCCGAGCCTCATGTTCCAGCTTGAAGACCCACACTACCGCCATGCCTCGAGACGTTCCAGCATTTACGCCAGCTGCGCGGTAGCGACCTCGCAACCACTTGCGGCCCAGGCCGGCCTGGCGATGCTACAGGCCGGCGGTAACGCTGCCGATGCCGCCATTGCCGCCGCTATCACGCTAACCGTAGTAGAGCCGAATATGAACGGCATTGGCGGTGATGCGTTTGCCATCATCGCCAACAACAGCGACCTGCACGGCTTCAACGGCTGCGGCCGCTCGCCAGCCGCCTGGAGTCCCCAGCGCTTTGCTGACTGTGAGGCCTTCCCCGAGCGCGGTTGGGAGACTGTCACGGTGCCGGGTGCAGTCGATGCCTGGGTCCAGGTATCCAAGCGCTTTGGCAGTCTGCCTTTTGCACAATTGTTCCAGCATGCTATCGGTTACGCCCGCGAGGGCTTCGCCGTCTCTCCCATCGTTGCGACTGGCTGGGCCACGGCAGTTGAGCTCTTCGGTCAACTAGAGGGCTTTCGCTCCACCTTCATGGTCGACGGCCGAGCCCCAGTGGCAGGGGAGCGCTTTCGCTGCCCGGCGATGGCCGAGACCCTGGACGATATTGCGACAAGCCATGGTGACAGTTTCTACCGTGGTCGGCTGGCGCAACTGATAGCCAATGATGCTGCCAACCACAACGGCGCCCTGACCGCAGCTGACCTGGCCGGCCACCAGGGCTACTGGACCGAATGCCTGACCCAAGAGTTTGCCGACCTCACGGTACACGAGATTCCGCCGAACGGCCAAGGTATCGTCACCCTGCTTGCACTAGGCATCCTCGAGCATCTCGACATCGCCCGCTACCCGGCGCTGTCCGCCGACAGCGTGCACCTGCAGATCGAGGCGTTGAAGGCCGCTTTCACCGCGGCGCACCAGCACGTGGCCGATCCCGCGGCCATGGAAGTCTCACCCGGGCAGTTGCTGCATCCCGCTTATCTGGCACGTTGTGCCAGTGAGATCCACCACGAACATGCCGGTCAACCCCAAGCCCATAGCTTTGGTGACAAGGGCACGGTTTACCTCGCTGCCGCCGACCGCGACGGCATGATGGTGTCGTGGATACAATCCAACTACCACGGCTTCGGCTCAGGCGCAGTGGTACCCGCGACCGGCATCAGCTTGCACAACCGCGGCAGTGGTTTCACCCTGGAACCGGGGCACCCCAACCAAGTCGCGGGCAACAAGCGTCCGTACCACACCATCATCCCTGCTGTTGTCAGTCGTGCTGGCCGGCCACTGCTGGCTTTTGGGGTGATGGGTGCGCACCACCAGCCGCAGGGCCAGGTACAGGTACTGATCAACATCTTCTGCCACGGCTACTCGCCGCAGCAGGCGTTGGACGCGCCGCGCTGGCACCTGCACGAAGATTTCAGCGTATCACTGGAAGACGGCTTGGCGGAGTTGGCCACACCACTGGCAGCGCGCGGACATGCGCTGGCTGCCCAGGCTAAAGCTGGCCTGTTTGGCGGTGGCCAGGCTATCCTGCGCACCGACAGCGGCTACGTTGCCGGCTCCGATCCGCGCAAGGACGGGCAAGCGGTCGGCTACTGAGGCGCACGCCCGCTACTGGCTTATGGACTACGAGGACCGAAAACAATGCCTGGCCAAGCACATGCGCGCAGCCAACGGCCAGGCAGTGCGGCTGGCCAAGCCCACTTCCAACCTGTTTCGCGATCGCCGTGGCCATGGCCAGGCCCTTGACGTCAGTGACTTCGGCCACGTGCTTGCCGTGGACACGGCTGCAAACACCATCGAGACCGAGGGCATGGTGACCTACGAGGCGCTCACCGACGCGGCGCTGGCCCACGGCCTTATGCCGGCCGTGGTGCCGCAGTTGAAGTCCATCACCATCGGCGGAGCAGTTTCCGGCATCGGCATCGAGTCATCCTCGTTTCGCTATGGCCTGCCCCACGAAACAGTGCAGGAGATGGACGTACTGCTGGGCAACGGTGAGATCGTTACCTGCACACCTGACAACGCGCACCACGACCTCTTCTTTGGCCTGGCCAATTCCTACGGCACGCTGGGTTATATCCTGCGGCTTAAGATCCTCGCTGTGCCGGCCAAACCGTTCGTCCGCCTTAACCACGTACACTGCACAGACGCTGATGATTTCTTCGAGCGGCTTGCGGCTGCTTGTGACAGCGAAGTTGATTTTATCGACGGCGTGGTGTTCGACCGCGGCAGGCATTACCTCACGCTCGGTGAGTTCATCGACCAGGCACCCTACAGCAGCGACTATACCTATCTTCAGATCTACTACCGCTCGATTCCTGCCCGCGCCGAGGACTACCTCAGCGTCCGCGACTACCTGTGGCGCTGGGATACCGACTGGTTCTGGTGTTCGAAAAATCTGTACCTAGAGAACCGGCTCTTGCGCATGCTGCTTGGGCGCGAGCGGCTGAACTCGATCACCTACCAGAAGGTGATGCGTTGGAACGCTCGCCTGGGCATCACCCGGCGCCTGGGGCAGCTGAGCGGCCGGCAGCGCGAGTCCGTGATCCAGGACGTTGACATACCCATAGCAAACGCAGGGGCATTTCTCGATTTTTTCCACCGCCAGATCGGCATCCGCCCGTTGTGGATCTGCCCGGTACGCCACGCTGCCGCCCACGGCGACTACCCGCTATTCCCGATGCGCACGGACACGCTGTACATCAATTTCGGTTTCTGGGACAGCGTCCTGACGACACCGGAACAGGCAGCGGGACACTTTAACCGGCTTATCGAGAAACAGGTAAAAGCTCTTGGCGGCATCAAGTCGCTGTACTCTCAGAGTTGCTACCCCGAGGACGAGTTCTGGAGTCTGTACAACGGCGACCACTACCGAGCACTGAAAGTACGCTACGATCCTGGCGACCGCCTTAAGGACCTGTACCGCAAGTGCGTGCTGCACGACTGACTTGAAGCCCTCTTGAAAGCCTGGCCGGGCGGCGCCATCTCCAAGAACTGGCACCCGCTGTGAACCAACCTTGACCTACGCCCTTAAGACACGCGCTCTGACGAAGACTTACGAAAACGGCGTCGAGGCCCTTAAGGGAATCGATCTGTCCGTTGCCGAGGGTGACTTCTACGCCCTGCTCGGGCCGAACGGCGCCGGCAAATCTACCGTTATAGGCATCATCTGTTCGCTGGTCAACAAAACTGGCGGCAGTGTTGAGGTCTTCGGCATCGATACCGAGCGCAACTTTGCAAAGGCCAAGTCATACCTCGGCATAGTGCCCCAGGAGTTCAATTTCAACATGTTTGAAACGCCATGGCAGATCGTACTCAACCAGGCGGGCTACTACGGTATCGAGCGGCGCCGGGCCAGGGAGCGGGCCGAGCAATACCTGACCCTGCTCGGCCTGTGGAGCGAGCGCCACGAGCCGGCGCGTGGCCTGTCCGGCGGTATGAAACGACGGTTGATGATCGCCCGGGCACTGGTTCACGAGCCGCGCCTGCTCATCCTGGACGAGCCCACTGCCGGAGTGGACATAGAAATACGCCGTTCGATGTGGGATTTTCTGCGCGAGACCAATGTCAACGGCACAACTATTATCCTGACCACGCACTACCTGGAGGAGGCCGAGAGGCTGTGCCGCAATATCGGCATCATCGATCAAGGGCTGTTGGTGGAAAATACCTCCATGCGCGGTCTGTTGCGTCAGTTGAGCATGGAGACTTTCGTCCTCGACCTGGAGCAGCCCGTTGCTGTGATCCCCGACGACCTCGCGCCAGTGTCGCGGCTGCTCGACGAGTGTACCCTGGAGATCGACGTCAACCGTAGCGATACCCTGAACCAGATCTACAGCCAGCTTTCGGCCGCCGGGATCAGGGTGCGCAGCATGCGCAACAAAAGCAACCGCCTGGAGCAGTTGTTCATCAACCTGGTGGGTCAGTCGCCGGTAAGGGCGAACGGCAAGTGAGCGCCGCCGATCAAATGGTCGCCTTCTACACCATCGTGATCAAGGAGATCACGCGCTTTCTACGTATCTGGCAGCAAACTATCCTGCCGCCGGCGATTACAACCACGCTGTACTTCGTCATTTTTGGCAACCTGATTGGCCCACGCATTGGCCAAATGGACGGCTTTAACTACATGGATTTCATCGTCCCGGGCCTGATACTCATGGCGGTCATCACCAGCAGCTATTCCAACGTGGTGTCGTCATTCTTTGGCGCCAAGTTCATGCGCTCGGTGGAGGAGATTCTGGTTTCACCGACGCCCAACGTCATCATCCTGACTGGTTTCGTTGTCGGCGGCGTGGCCCGCGGCATCATCGTCGGCTTGGTGGTGACGCTGGTATCACTTTTTTTCAGTGATCTCAGAATTCACGACCCCGCTGTGCTCGCCAGTGTGGTTATCCTGACGGCAATACTGTTCTCGCTGGGCGGGTTTATCAATGCGGTCTTTGCCAAAAGTTTCGACGACGTTTCCATCGTACCGACTTTCGTGCTGACACCGCTGACTTACCTCGGCGGCATTTTCTATTCCATCCACCTGCTGCCTGAGTTCTGGCAAGGGGTATCCATGGCCAATCCAATCCTGTACATGATCAACGCGTTCCGCTTCGGTTTCCTGGGCATTTCTGACATCAACATCGCCTTTTCCTATGCCATCATTATCATCTTTATTCTGGTGTTGTTTGCCCTCAGCCTGCGACTGCTGCACCGCGGCTACGGGATCCGCCAATAAACTTTACGATGACGCCTGACCATAAAATGATCCTCTACACCCGTAACTGGTGCGGCTTCTGCACGCTGGTAACACGCACCGCAGCAACACTTGGCGCAACCATTGAGGAGCGCAACATCTGGCAAAACAGGAAATGGCGCCAGGAGCTCATTGACGGGCGTGGCTGCGCCACCGTGCCAGTGCTGCGGCGAAACTGTGCTGACGGTAGCAGCGACTGGATGCCTGAATCCGGCGACATCGTCCGCTACCTCAGCGAGCATTACGGCAAGGCAGGCCCGCCCGACTGACGCCGGCCAGGTCCACCCCGCCTGCGGCGCCGGGCTCTTACATTCTCGTCATCCGCAGCGAGCGGCAGGCCGTGGTCAGCGCCGGCCGCCTGGGGACCGTACACCTTAAACGGGGCTGGTATCTTTATGTCGGCTCGGCTTTCGGTCCGGGGGGGCTGGCCGCACGCCTTGCCCACCATCTGCGTCCGAGCGAGCGCCGCCATTGGCACATCGACTACCTACTCGACGGTCGAGTTGTACGGGAAGTCTGGTACCGCTGCGGAGCCCGGGACCTCGAGCACCACTGGGCGCAGGCACTGCTGACCCATCCCGCGGCACAAGCGCCAGTGGCAGGCTTTGGCGCAACCGATTGCCGTTGCCGATCGCACCTCATCGGCGTTGTGCGTGGCCAAGATCTTGCTGCCCTTAAAAATCTGCTGTCGCCCACGGTGTGGCGACTGCGCTGATTCCCCCGTTTACCGGCGTATCAAGTTCGAGCTTGCAGGGGCGTAAATGCGCTGCGCCAGATAAACCCCGCGAGCGCGACCGCTGGTAACGGCTGGTCTTGCCCCTATGGCAGCACTCGATTAGACTTCGATCCCAAGCGTATGGGGCTATTATATTGATTTTTATCGGGTTTTACTGGATCCTGGCGCTGGGGCAGGCCTGCGCCAGGATCATGGACGAACAAAACCGATTACCTGGAGCACAGGCCGCGGGACAAGCCAGTAACTACCGGGGCGGTGAGGTGCACGAGCCCTGCGACCTGCCCAGACGCAGTATTTGACTATCCACGGAGATTCACTCATGTCTTTTATCGATATGCTTTTTCGCTGGGGCCACATCCTTTTTGGTATTGCCTGGATCGGCTTGCTGTATTACTTCAACTTCGTGCAGACGGAGTATGTGAAAGAGGCGGACGACACTGCCAAAGCGGACGTCATGCAAAAACTGGCGCCAAGAGCCCTATGGTGGTTCCGCTGGGCGGCCATGTTTACCTTCCTCAGTGGCCTGGTGCTGCTCAGCCTGGTCAGCGGCCGGCTGACGCTTGAGATCATCCTGGGCGCCACCATGGGCACGTTGATGATGCTGAATGTGTGGCTGATCATCTGGCCCAAGCAGCAAATTGTGATCGGTCTGGTCTCCGGTGACAAAGCCGCAGCGGCGCCAAAGGCGGCGCTGGCGTCGCGCACCAATACCCTATTCTCCATTCCGATGCTGTACATGATGGTAGCCTCAGCCCATACATCTTTCGGCGGCATCTGGAACGGCGGTGGCATGAAGATGTCGGCCCTGTGGATCGGTATCGCAATCATCGCCCTGGTCGAGGCCAATGCCATCTGGGGCAAGATGAACAGTGCCCTCCAGTCGGTCAACGCAGTGATCGCTTCCGGCCTGGTACTGACCGTGATCATGGGTGGGGTCGTCTACTACCTCTGACTGCGGACGTTCGGTTAACATCGTGAGGGCGCCGCCAAGGCGCCCTCTTTTTTTGCCTATAGACAGTGTTTTCCAAGCTTAAGCACGCTGCCACCACCATGTCAGACCGGGAAAAACTCCGCCGAATTCTGCAGCAACAGCGTGCCACACTGACCAGTGAGCAGACCATGGTGGGCAGCGATACTATAGAACTGGACCAATCTCGCATCGGCCGGTTGTCGCGGGCTGAGGCCATGCAGGACCATGAGATGTCACTCGAGGTCCGGCGCCGTCGCGAGGCCGCGCTCAAGGAGATCGAACACACGCTCGAGCACATCGACGACGAGGACTACGGCCTGTGTGACGAATGCGGCACAGCCATCGCCGAGGGCCGTCTGGTGCTCAACCCGGCCGCGCGGCTATGCATCGACTGCGCCACCGCGCACGAGCAGCGCAACGCCTAGGCGGTAGCCGCTCGGCGCGGGGTCTGGGGCTCACGGCAGCTGCCCAAAAACCAGGCGAAGCCGGCCAGCAGCCGGTAGAGCTCCTGCAATCGGTACAGTGAAATCGCACTGTCGCCGTGCTCCAGCAGCCGAGTCACGCACAGGTAGCAGGGCACCCTCTGTTCAGCCAACTGCCGCGCCAGGCGCCTTGATTCACCCGCGGGGATCACCCGGTCACCACGACCATGCAGCAGGAACACCGGCGTTCGCCGGTCACCGAACTCCTGTGGTGCCCGATAGTCGGACCAGTCGTCATCGAACGCGGCCATCACCTGGCGGCAAAATGCTTGCCGTTCGGCCGAGTCCGACAGCAGTTGGTAGAGTTGCTGTTGTTGCGGCTCGGCCGGATCGAGCAGTTCGCGCAGGGACCAGCCGGGCTGGTTGGTGGCACTGCGCTCGATACAACGGTTCAGGTGATGGTGAAACGCCTCACCCCTGGGCTCGATGTCGGTGAAATAACTACGGGCGATGAGCAATCGCCCGTAGGGGTCGGACCGGTTGGAGTTGATAAGAAAAGATATGACCGTGTCGATATCGAAGTAGCCGCCGATCAGGCAAGCCGCATTAACCCGCCCGCCTAGGGCCTTGCTGCAGACCGCGCGCAGCGCAAAGACCCCGGAGAACGATACCGCCATCAGTGCAAAGCGGTCTGCGGGTACCAGCGCCGGGTCGGAGGCAATGGTCTCGAGCACTGCCTGTACTTCGCGCGGTTGGTCAACGCGAATGGTCAGGCGGCGAATACTGGGTATTTCGGGTACCACCACCCGCCGCCCGGTCGCCGCCAGCGCCCAGGCGAGACTGCGCACCCGTGGATCTTCCCGGCCCCGACTCGACATACCGTGAACGAAGACCACGGTGCCGCGTTCGTGACCGCTCGGGCAATACAGATCGATCGGCCGACCCGCGTGGACCACGGTCAGCGGTACACGTTCACCCAGATTGCGTTGGTGGGTAAAGAGCAGCGCCAACGCGCCCGGCCAGTCTGGCACGATGCGCCGCTTGGAAGTGGCAATATCCATGGTGCTGGTGCTGGTGCTGGCGCCGGCGCAGCCCCCGCTGTCAGTTGAGAACCGCCGTCCCGCGCGGCGTAACAAGGTGTGCGGTAAGCGCCGCCTGGCCAGCTTGGGCCGTTTGACAACTAAGCGCATTGCCAAGGCCCATCTGCTCGAGCGCCGCCATCACCGCCGCAGGTCGGGTCGTGCGCCCTTCCAGCGCAACCAGCGTACAGCGCCCTGCCGGCAACTGCTCAAGCGGATGGCCGCCGACATCCCACTGGATGACGTGCGGCAACACGCCGTCCCCGGGCAAGCCCCCGTCAGCGGTAAAACCGAAGCGCCAGCGCAGGGCACCACGGGCCATCGGCCGCACTTGACAACCCGCGTACGCCGGCAGTGCTGCCAGCTGTTCTATCACCCGGGTGCGAACAACCCAGGCCAGCAACCTCGGGCCTTGGTCGAGGGCGGCCCGGGTCGCTGCGCTGTCAAGAGAAAACCAGCGCGGTGTTGCTGGTCTGCACCCGTGAGGATCGATCGCGATCACCTCGAGATAGGCGCTCTCACCCAACCGCAGCAACCGGTTACAGGTTCCCATCAGTTCGTGCCGGCCGCCAGCAGTGGGTGCCTCGCCCAACAGGTCCGCAACATAGTCGCTGCCCTCCTCCAGGCTCGCGGCACCGACCACCAGGTGATCGAGCACACAAGGCAGCAGTTGCTTCACGCCTCGCCGTCCGCTGCAGCACTGCTACCCCGACCCAGAGCACGCTGCATTATTACGGTATCCAGCCAGCGGTCGAACTTCCAGCCGACGTTGCGCAAAGTACCGACACGCTCGAAGCCGGCCTTTTCGTGTGCCCGGATCGAGGCGACGTTGGCACTGTCGCCGATGATGCCGATCATCTGCCGGGCGCCAGCGGCCTCGCACTGGTCGATCAGCACCTCGAACAGGCGCGCGCCGACGCCCTGGCGCTGCCAGCCGGGCGCCACGTAGAGGGAATGCTCGACCGTGTAGCGGTAGGCTGGGCGCGGCCGGTAGGGCAGCGCATAAGCGAACCCGGCAATCTCACCATCGACCTCGGCTACCAGGTAAGGTAGTCCGGCGGCCCGCACCTGCTGCCAGCGCTGCCGGGTCAGGTCCATACCGGGCGGACTGGTTTCAAAGGAGGCAGCGCCTTGGTGTACCTCGCGGGCGTAGATCTTCTGTATGGCCGCCAGATCCGCCGCCACGGCTGCTCTCACTATGACCCGTACCATCTCCTGACCCGTCGTGCGCCCCCGCCGTTGCCAACCTGCTATTGTCGGCCTGCGACCGCTCAAAAAAAAGGCCGGCACCATGC
>Ga0208638_1000586_pt1 | contig 24380 bp, 23 predicted proteins | sample ETNtaG_34_FD_185753 | JGI IMG/M metagenome (GOLD analysis project Ga0208638, IMG submission 185753) | Marine microbial and viral communities from oxygen minimum zone, Eastern Pacific Ocean - ETNP201306SV51 (SPAdes) (version 2) | ecosystem: Environmental > Aquatic > Marine > Oceanic ...
CAATCGATAATATGTCCGCTGAGGATTTGGAAGGAATTTACTTCGAGATGTATAAAGTGATGCCCTTAGAAACAATTGAAACTTTAGATATTTCTAGTCAGGATTCTACGTTATTGATACCTTTATATGATGGCACCTATTTGTATCCATCAGGTGGGGAGTATAAACTAAATGATTTAATTGGTGATGGAGATGTAACAGATACAACAAAGAACAATTATGAAAAACTTTACATAGAAGATAATAATTCATTTCAGACGCGGCAACCAATGCTGCTCAGGATAGGAGTCTCCAGACGGTGGGAAGACCAGGCAGTTGTAGCGGGCGATTTAGTAACCGGGTTTTCAAACCGATTTGGTTCCAGTTCATCCTGGCGGGCATCATTGGGGGTAGAAATAATTCGTTTTAAGGGACAATTTCTCCGTTTGGGATATGCCATTGGCGGAATTACAAAAAAGAGTATGAGTATGGGTTACGGGAGAAAATTAGGCCCGCTTTACTTAGATATTGGAATGTCATTTAATGGAGGTTTCACATTTGAATCTGCAAAGGGATTTGACTTTGCCATGGGACTTGTCTTGCAATTTGAGAAAACACAGAAGGAAAAGTTATGATATTAGATAGAAGGTTTAAGATTTTACATTAAATCTTTGTTACTGAAAAATGATCAAGTTCCATTTATGTGCGTGTGTTCTTAAAAAGATATAAACCCGAAGCAAAGAAAATTAAATTTGGCAGCCAAACTGATAGAAATGGACTTAGTGATCCTTTGTATCCCAGAGACTGGCCAGTTTTAATGGCAGCATAATACATAAATATAACAAATATACTAATTCCAATTCCCACAGCGAGATTGCTTCGAGGTTTACGAATTGAGAGTGATAGTCCAAAAAGTACCATGAGGAAACTTGTACAAGCGAAAGCTGGTTTAAAATACATATTAACTGCCCATCGAGGGTCTTTTACTCCGTGCTGCTCAAGTTTATCTACAAATATCTTTAATTCCCAATAATTCATTTCTTCGGGTTTAACGGTGGATTGGGTTAAGTCTGTAGGGGTAAAATTTAATTTTATAACGGTGTCCTTTTCAGATGTATAAAATTTTAAAGAATCACCTGTCCAACTTCGGGTAAAATGATTTGGAAGTATCCATAATTGTTTATCTTCATTCCATTTCATAATAGGTGCATCGAGTCGAGCAATTAAAGTTCCATCAGAAATTTTTTGAATGGATATATTATGAGCAGTCTTATTACGGAATTCATATCGCTTTATCCCCAAAACCTCATTATTGGATTCCTGTCGAAAGATATCTTTCTTTTTCATTTTCATTGCCTTAGATCGGATGAGATGGTATTTTGAACCTAAATTATTTCTTTTCTGAAGGTGTTCTGTAACATACAAGTTATCAAAGTAGAACGAGAAAATACTGAACAATAATCCCAGAATGAGTAAGGGAACACTCAACCGCCTAATACTCACTCCCGATGCTTTTAATGCGCTGAGTTCGTTATTTTTCTGTAGAATTCCAAAAGTAAAAACGGTTGCCAGTAAAAGTGACATGGGGAGTCCCAGACTGAAATACCATGGAACGGTATGGTAATAATAACGAATTATTTCTCCGCTGGGCATTTCGGAGTCCATGATATGATCTAAATGATCTACAATATCTACCAGCAAAAAGATGACAATAAAAGCCATTATGGTACTAATAACCTTGCTTGCAAAATGCTGCAGGATATATTTATCAACTAATTTCTGCATGGGTAACACAGGTAATATTAGGGAATGTTGGATGTAAGGTAAAACCATGCATTTGAATTCAATCCAACCCCTTCTCTTTTAAAGAGAAGGGTGCCGAAGAAGGTGGGGTGAGTTCCAATATTCAGCATTGCCAACGGTAAAGACTCAGCATGTTGCATCTCTACAAATATTTTGAATAATTCATTCAATTCATCCTAACTTTCCCAGCGCGAATTTCCTTTAAATCTACCCGGGAGGTGGAAAAGGATGAATCAAACCTCCGCGGTGTTTTTAGGAATTCCACACAATAAAATATTATGAATAAAATTAAAGCCAAATTATCCGGCAAAAAGGAAGTTGCACGCAGTCTAACCCGTATTGCCAACGAAATAATTGAAAAAAATGATAATCTCGGTGAAATAGCCATTGTGGGTATTCGCACCAGAGGTGATTTCTTAGCCAAGCGACTGCACGCTCAAATTGAGAAAATATCTGGTATTGAAATACCCATTGGCACCCTGGATGTTACCTTTCACAGAGATGATTTCCGTACAAATTTAGGATCACCCAAGGTAGGGGCATCTCAAATTCTGTTTGAGGTAGAAGGGAAAAATATCATTATAATTGATGATGTGCTGTATACAGGTCGAACCATCCGAGCCGCCATGGATGAAATTTTCACCTATGGAAGACCGGCATCCATCCAACTGGGTATTCTTGTGGACCGAGGACATAAAGAACTGCCCATTCGAGCGGATTATGTAGGCAAAAATTATCCCACATCCATGAACGAACACATCCATGTGCACGTAGAAGAAGTGGACGGCGAAGATACAGTTCTGCTCATGGAATATGAGGACTGCGAATAGGTGGGCTCTCTTAAAAATAAACATTTAATAGGCTTAGAACATACCCCTGCAGAGGATATCCAAAAATTAATTGATACAGGTTTTACTTTTCGTGAAGTTTTAGATCGCCCCATCAAAAAGGTACCTTCACTAACGGGTAAAAATATTGTAAATCTCTTTTTTGAAAATTCCACCCGCACCCGAATTTCTTTTGAACTTGCGGAAAAGAGGCTGTCAGCTGATGTGACCAATTTTTCTGCCAGTGCCTCCAGTGTAAGTAAGGGAGAGGGACTCAAAGATACGGTGCAAAATATTCATGCCATGAAAATGGACTGTGCAGTAATGCGCCACCCCGTTCCGGGGTCTTGTTTGCAATTGAGTAAATTTGTTGATGCTGTAGTGATAAACGCCGGAGATGGAACCCATGAACACCCCACTCAGGCATTATTAGACATGATGAGTATTAAGGAAAAATTTGGAAAATTGAAAGGACTCAATATTGCCATTGTTGGAGATATTCTACATAGTCGCGTTGCGTTATCCAATATTTATGGGTTACAAAAGATGGGAGCAAAGGTTACCTTGTGTGGACCTCCCCATTTAATTCCACGAGGAATACAGAAGTTTGGTGTTTCAGTAAATTCAGATATTGATGAAGTTATAGAATGGGCAGATGCCCTGAATGTGCTTCGAATCCAGAGAGAGAGAATGGGAGTTGGAATTATTCCTTCTGTGAGGGAATATAGAGATTTCTTTGGCATCACACAGGAAAGATTGGATGCCCATAAAAAGGAGATTGTCATAATGCATCCGGGGCCTATGAACAGGGGTGTGGAAATTGACAGCTCTGTTGCAGATGGTGACCAGGCTATAATATTGGATCAAGTTTTAAATGGAGTGGCCATTCGTATGAGTATTTTATATCTTTTGCTTGGACCGGATGAAGGAGAAGTGGGGTAATGGGAAAAACTGACAATTTAATAATTCTTGAAAATGGGACCATTTATGACCCATATAAGAATAAAAAGAAAGCAGGCTCGATATTAATAGTAGATGGCATTGTGAAAGAGGTTGGGAAAGTAACAGGCTCTGATAATACACGGAAAATTGATTGTACCGGAAAATTAATTGTCCCCGGATTGATTGATATTCATGCTCATTTTCGGGAGCCCGGAAGAGAGGATAAAGAAACATTAGCAACAGGGGCGAGGGCAGCATTCTCCGGTGGTTTTACACGGGTATGTGTAATGCCCAATACCAATCCTCCTTTAGATTCACCAGAGGCTATTCGTTTTATTATAGAAAAGTCTTCAGGTTTGCCTGTACAGATTTTACCCATTGGCTCAATTACCATTGGACAAAAGGGGCAGGAACTTTCTGAAGTTGGAAAAATGGTGAAAGCGGGTGCGGTGGCCATTTCTGATGATGGTTTGCCGGTTCAAAATGGTCAGGTTTTGAGAAATGCTCTTGAGTATGCCCAGAAATATGGAATCCCGGTAATTAATCATGCAGAGGATATTCACTTAAGAAATGACGGAGTAATGAACGAAAGCAGCCTTTCAACGCGATTAGGACTCCCTGGGAATCCTGATATTTCTGAATCGGTAATGGTTCATCGAGACTTAGAGATCGCAGATTATACAGGTGGGAAAATTCATATTCCTCATGTATCCACCAAGCGATCTGTTGATCTTATCCGGAAGTATAAAAAAATGGGTGTAAATGTTACAGCAGAGGTAACTCCTCATCATATTGGGTTAACAGAAGATAAATTAACAGAGTATGATACCCACACAAAAGTAGCGCCCCCTCTGCGGTCAGAGTTAGACAGGAAAGCATTAATTAAGGGATTAATAGAAGGTAGTATTAATTGTATCGCTACTGATCATGCCCCTCATACTATTGAAGAAAAGGAAATGGATTTTATTCATTCTCCCTGCGGTATGATTGGTTTGGAGTCTGCCTTTGGATTGAGTCATACCGTACTTACAAAGGCTGGCGCATCAACGGAGAAGGTTGTTCAATGGTTTACAAAAGGTCCTGCAGACATAATGGGATGGAATATCATTCCTTTCCAAATTGGTGAACCGGCAGAAATTGCGATTATTGACTCAAAAATAAGGTGGACATTTAAAAAATCTCACATCCAATCCAAGTCGAAAAACAGTCCTATGATAGGTATGAAATTTACGGGAAAAGTAGATGGGACAATTTCCGGTAAAAATACCTGTGGAAATCTCTTAGATTAACCCTTGACAAAGTAAAATACTTCCCCCTAATTTTACAGGCTGTAATTGCCAGCATAATTAATCATTTCATATTTAAGGATAATTAATGGAAACCACATCAATTCGTGCAGATGAAATAAACCGTGAATGGTTTATAGTTGATGCAGAAGGACAGACTTTAGGAAGACTCGCAAGTGAGATTGCTCAAATAATCAGAGGGAAAAAGAAACCCTTTTACACCCCTCACATGGATATGGGCGATTTTGTTGTTGTAGTAAACGCTGAAAAAGTAAAGGTAACTGGAAACAAAGAAAAGGATAAATCCTATTTCCGCCATTCTGGATTTCCAGGTGGTGTTACCCAAATCAGTTTACAGAAGGTTCGTCAGGATTTCCCCGAACGGATAATAACCAATGCCGTAAAGGGAATGCTGCCTCATAATAGATTGGGAAGACAGTTGCTAACGCATCTGAAAGTTTATTCTGGGACTGAGCATCCGCATGGAGCCCAGTTACCCAAAACAATTACATTTAATTAATTAAAGGAAAACAATGCCAAAAAAGAGTGATAGTTGGTCAGCAATAGGAAGGCGTAAGTCATCAATTGCCCGTGTAAATATGTCAAGCGGAAAAGGTGCATTTATTGTAAATAATCGTCCTATCGAGAATTATTTTGGAAGAGACACATTAAAAATGGTGATGGGTCAACCCCTTGAGTTACTTCAGTTAGCTGGTAAATATGATATTTCGGCTAAAGTAAATGGTGGTGGTCTTTCAGGTCAAGCAGGTGCAATCCGATTGGGAATTGCCCGGTGCATTGAAAAAATTAACCCCGATAATAGGCTGTCATTAAAACAGGCAGGAATGTTAACTCGTGATAGTAGAGAAGTTGAACGGAAGAAATATGGCCAACCAGGTGCACGAAAAAAGTTCCAATTCTCGAAAAGATAAAGATAATAAAAAAGGATTTATGAATCAATTAACTGTAGAAGAATTAATAAAAGCTGGTGCTCATTTCGGGCACCCTACCCACCGTTGGGATCCTAATTATAAGGGTTATATCACCATGAAGAAAAATGGTGTATACATTATTGATATGGAACAGACCAGTCAATGTATGGTGAAGGCAGCAAAAGAAATAACCCGAATAGTTCGTGAAGGGGGAAATGTTCTCTTTGTTGGAACAAAAAAACAGGCAAAAGATGCCGTTCAGCAAGCTGCAGACAGATGCAGCATGTATTATATAGTTGAACGCTGGTTGGGTGGAACATTGACTAATTATGGTACCATTAAAAAAAGTATTAAAAGGTTATTGGTTCTGGAAAAAGAATCCTCTGAAATCTACACAAACCTAACTAAAAAAGAGTTAAGTATGCTGGAAAGAGAACGTATAAAATTGGCAGATCTTCACCGAGGTATAAAAGATATGAAACATTTGCCTAAAGCTCTTTTCTTTGTAGATGGAATCCAAGAAAGAATTGCTATTTCTGAAGCCATTAATCTTGGGATCCCAACATTTGGTATTGTTGATAGTAATACTGATCCTCGGAATATTGACTTTCCAATACCTGCCAATGATGATTCCATGAAAACAATTGGATTAATTGTAAATTATATTGCCAATGTCATAATTGAAGCTACAGGTGGGACGGCACAAATAGATGAAGAAATTACGGAAGAAAGTCCCACAGAAGAGAATGCTGAACCTGAATCTGAAGTGGTAGAAGAATCAGGTCAGGTAGAAGAAAAAGTAATTGAAGAAGTTCAAGAAGAAAATCAGGAGTAATTGAACACATGTCAACAATATCTGCTACAGCAGTAAAAGAATTAAGAGAAATGTCTGGTGCAGGAATGATGGACTGCAAGAAAGCTTTAACTGAAGCATCTGGAAATCTAGAGGATGCCATTGATATCCTACGTAAAACCGGAATTGCAAAAGCACGAAAAAAATCTGATAGGTCAGCTAAAGAAGGTCTTGTATTCCCATATATTCATCCCGGATCAAAATTAGGGGTGCTGCTTGAAATCAACTGTGAAACCGACTTTGTTGCGAATACTGATGATTTTAAGGATTTGTGCAAAGATATTTCAATGCATATTGCTGCCTCTGCACCTATGTCAGTTACCCGTGAAGAAATTTCCTCAGATGTCTTAGACAGGGAGAAAGCAATTTATGCTGATCAAGCTCGTCAAAGTGGTAAGCCTGAAAATATTATTGAAAAAATGACTGAGGGCCGGTTAAACAAATTCTATCAGGAAAATGTACTGGTTGAACAGTCTTTTGTGAAAGATCCTGATAAAACAGTGAATGATCTAATTACTGAAACCGTAGCTAAATTAGGTGAGAATATAATCATTTCCCGTTTTTCACGCTTTCAACTTGGTGAAAAGGTCAATAATTCAGCTCCAACCGAAAACTAAATTCCAATTAATAATTGTCGAATCCATCCTTTAACCGCATTTTAGTAAAACTCAGCGGAGAAATACTTGCTGGAAAAAAAGGGTATGGTATTGACCCCGAAATCACCAAAGACCTGGCTCTGAAACTAAAAGAGGTTGCGGATAAGGGAATACAAGTTGGAATTGTAATAGGTGGAGGTAATATCTTCAGGGGTATTTCTGCAGACTCTAAAGGATTAGACCGTGTCCCTGGAGATTACATTGGGATGATGGCAACAATAATGAATTCAGTTGCACTTCAATCTGCATTAGAAAGACTTGGGTGTGATACCAGAGTAATGTCCGCTTTATCCATTACCCAGTTAGCTGAACCCTACATCCGTAGAAAGGGTATTCGCCACTTGGAAAAGGGCAGAATTGTGATTTTTGCCGGTGGCACTGGAAATCCATATTTTAGCACAGATACAGCTGCAGCCCTGCGAGCTATCGAAATTAATGCAGATATAATAATAAAGGGCACCAAAGTAGATGGTGTATATTCTGCTGACCCCGAAATTGACCCCGACGCAACTAAATATGATACCCTTACCTTCAAGGAAGTAATTGAGAAAGAACTGAGGGTGATGGACCTTACTGCCGTTACACTTTGTAAAGAAAATAATCTCCCTATTATCGTGTTTGATATAAAAAGTAAAAATGGATTAGTTGATATTGTAAATTCAGTGCCCATTGGTACTACGGTATCTTAAATAGGAGTAATCTAATTATGATAAATGAAATATTTGTAGATATAAAAGATAGAATGAATAAAGCCGTTGAACACTATCGTCATGAGGTTTCTACTATTCGGACTGGGAGAGCTTCTGCAAATATTTTAGATGGAGTTAAAGTAGATTATTATGGTTCTCCAACACCACTTAATAATATAGCCCATGTTACAGTGCCAGAAGGTCAATTAATTGTTATTCAGCCATTTGATCCAAGTAGTCTAGAATTTATTGAAAAGGCAATAATGAGTTCTGATGTTGGACTTACGCCGAATAATGATGGCAGCGTAATACGATTAAATATTCCATCTCTAACTGAAGAGAGAAGAAAAGAGCTGGTAAAGGTTGTTCATAAAATTATAGAAGAGGGCAGGGTTGCCGTTAGAAATATTAGAAGAGATGCTAATGATCTTTTAAAAAAGAGCGAAAAAGAGCATGATCTTTCTGAGGATAATTTGAGACGCGCAACTGATAATATCCAGGAAATGACGGATGAGCATATTAAGAATTTAAATCAAATTCAAGAAGCAAAAGAGAAAGACATTTTAGATTAATCCTGCCATTTGTTTATTGAAAGCCCTTCAAAATTTTGAGGGGCTTTTTTATTTAGAGCTAATCTAAATAGTTTTCTATTTCTGCCTTGGCAGAAATAAGTTCATTCTTTTCCAAGTGTAAAATATTTGCAATTTTCTTCACTGCATGATGCTCTAAATAATGGAGTTTCCCATCTGCATATGCAACTTCAAATACACAGCTGATAAAATCGAGTTTATCATCATGGGAGAAATATTGATTTAGTTGAGTGCCAAATTGAAATAAGCCTGTGGAATTTTTCCATTCTTCCTGGGCATGTTGCATTAATGATTTCACAGAAGACTCATCAATGGAGAAAAATTCTTGAAGAATTTCACCAATAGTTATTAATTCCTGATCTTCTAAAATTTCATCTGCATCAGCAACTGAAAGTAAAATACAGGCCGCCGCCAATTGTGTTTGATTAGAATCGGTTTTATTATTCATGGGTGAATATAAATAAGGTCTAAAATAGTATTCATGGTAAATAATTATTATTAATATCAATTTAATTCATGGAGTATGTTTTATTTTCTATTCAATTCTACTCTATCCGTAAATTTGCCCATCTTTATTAGACAAAGAATCCAAAATGAAAATTATAAAAGTATTCCCAGATAGTTTAGGAGAGACCATTGGCATTCAACCTGGAGATCGATTATTGAAAATCAATGGTAAACGCGTACAGGACGAAATTGATTATCAATTCCGTATGACGGAAGAGGTACTTACATTAGATTTCGAAATATCCGGTCGTATGGAAAAAATAGAAATCGAAAAAGAGTATGATGATGATTTAGGGGTCGAGTTTGAAGAGATGAAAATCCGTAGTTGTGCCAATAACTGTGTTTTTTGTTTTGTAGATCAAAATCCACCTGAAATGCGGAAGGGTATGTACTTTCGGGATGGGGATTATCGCATGTCTTATCTTCATGGGCATTATATTACCATGACGAATATGGGTCAGAATGAATTGAACCGTGTTGTTGAGCAGCGACTCTCACCCCTTTATATTTCTGTTCACGTGACGGATATTGAGCAAAGACAAAAACTTTTTCTGTATAAAAAGGATGACGGGCTTCTTGCAAAATTAGAATATCTAACAAATAATGGAATTGAACTGCATACTCAAATTGTTTTAATGCCGGATTTAAACGATGGTGAGTTCCTAAATAAAACGTTGGAGGATTTATACCATTATTACCCCTCTGTGAAATCCTGCACTATAGTACCAGTTGGCTTGACAGGGCATCGTAAAGGATTAATGGAAATTAAATCTGCCGACAAAAAATATGCTGAAAATTTGCTTAATGGAATTACGCGGATGAGAGATAAATTTTCAGGTAAAAAATCTCCATTTGTTCTCTACTCTGATGAATGGTTCATTTTGGCTGAACAACCTTTTCCACCACTGTCTGATTATGGTGAATTAGATTTGGCTGAAAATGGAGTGGGGCAAGTTCGGCAATTTCTTACTTTGTTTGAAGAAGAATCTGCTAACTTTCCCCGTGCATTAGCTTTTGAAACCAATATCACTTTGGCAACGGGAACATTGGTTTATGAGACCTTTCAAAAGGAAGTTATCCCCATATTAAATCAGATTGATAATCTAACGGTTACTCTTTTACCTATTATTAATAAATTCTATGGAGAATCTGTAACGGTAACCGGACTGTTAACGGGTACAGATATTATTACCCAATTAGCTTCCAAGAATTTGGGTGATGCTGTTTGGATGAGCCATAGAATTATAAACGATGAAGGCACCTTAACTCTGGATAATTTAACATTAGACGATATTTCAAATGCCATCGATTGTCCATTGCAATTGAGCAATGATAGTTTTTTAACACTTTTAAATAATTTAACTCATGCCTAACCCAACCATTGCAATTTTAGGAAAACCAAATGTTGGGAAATCCACTTTATTCAACCGACTTGTAGGGGCTGGACATTCAATTGTATCTCCTGAAGAAGGAGTGACCCGTGATCGAATATATGGTAGATTTGATTGGTGTGGAAGGGAATTTAATCTTATAGATACTGGTGGATATATTCCGGCTTCTGAAGATATCATTGAAAATCATGTTAGGCTTCAGGCAGAAATTGCAGCAAATGAAGCCGATATGGTACTTTTATTGGTTGATGGACGCTCTCCCATTACGACATCAGATCAGTATTTAGCAGATCAAATACAGAAATCAGAAAAACCCTATATTCTGGCAGTGAATAAAATTGATGAACTGAAAATGGAAGATTCTGCATTATCTTTTTATGAATTAGGATTAGGTGAATTTTATACTTTATCTGCCCAAAACAACCGATCTGTAGGAGATATGTTAGACGGTGTTGCACAGAAACTTCCTGAAAAAGATTTTAAGGATGAACATGTAAAAGATTGCGTCAATTTGGCTATAGTGGGAATGCCAAATGTGGGTAAGAGTTCATTAATGAATGGATTACTTCAGGAGGAGAAGTCCATTGTCACACCAATTGCAGGAACAACTCGAGATTCTATTGATTCATTTCTTCGCTATAATAAACAGGACTTTCGTCTTATTGACACTGCTGGGCTTAGAAAAAAATCAAAAATAACCGGTGATATTGAATTTTACAGCACAGTCCGTACCTTTAGAGTAATACAGGATTGCGATTTAGCAGCAGTTCTTATTGATGCTGATAAGGGTTTTAATAATCAGGACAAAGATATCATTCGACATGTTATAGATTCGGGAAAAGGATTGATCATCGTTATCAATAAATGGGATTTACTGAAAAAAGATACACATACCCAAAAAGAGTACTGCCAAGATATTTACGGCCAATTTCCCATGCTTGAGTATTATCCTATTTTATTTATTTCAGTTGCCCATAATTTGCGTACGCGGGAAGTTTTAAAAACTTCCTTGGAAGTATATAAAGAACGTCAACGGAAATTGAAAACCTCTGATGTAAACGATTTTATCAAGAAAGCCATGGCGTATCACTCTCCTCCAATATTAAAAGGTAAAAATATTACCATAAAATATGGAGCCCAAGTGCACCATTCTCCACCAATCTTTGCTTTCTTTTCCAATCATCCTAATGATATTCCTCTGCAATATAAACGCTATTTGGAAAACAGACTTCGTGACAATTTTGGCTTTAATGGTGTTCCTATCAAAATATCTTTCCGGGAAAATAAGTGAAAAATATTTTCTTATTTGGTATAATATTTTTGTCATTGGTTTTTGCAAGAAGAGACTGTCTGCAACAGGCTGAGTTGGATGCACTGGGTAGGAGTATCAGGCCTGAAAAAGATACGCTGGCAATTTCTCCTTCCGGGCATTTCTACATTCATTTTGATACCACAGGGAATGCAGCCCCTGATTTAACAGATAGCGATAGTAATGGTGTTCCTGACTATATAGATGAAGTGGGAATAATTGCGGATTCTGCCCATCATGTTTTGGTTGATATAATGGGATGGGAAGAGGAACCTTTCGATGGAGAAGGAGGATATGATATTTATATAATGAGTTATGGTGCAGGGGTTTATGGGTACAATTATAAAGATAATGGAAATACATCCTATTTGCAAATCGATAACGACTATGTGGGATATAATTCTAAATTTGATTTGACTCCCATTGAGATTATGCGAATAACTGTTGCGCATGAATACTTTCATGGCATCCAATGGGGGTATGAAGAAGATCTGAATAGCAATGCATACTTTTATGAAATGACATCCATGTGGTTTGAAGATGTATTAATCCCAGATGGGAATGATTACCTGGATGGCTGGGCAGATCCCTTGCTTGATAACCCCACTGCAGATTTTGATAATACGGGCGGCGGCTATGAACTGGCACTCTTTGGGCATTATCTCAGCAGTTTTCTTGACTCTAAGGGTATAGAGACTGCAAAAAACAGCACAATCATAAGAGAAATGTGGGAAAGGTATGGGAGTACCAGTGATGATGCATTCAGTTCTGTGAAGTATGTTCTTGAAAATAATTATGATGTTTCTTTCATTGAAGCCTGGGTTGATTTTATAAGCCGGAATTTGTATAATGGTATTTACACGAATATGGGTAATCCATTTTATTATTATATTGATCAATCTATAGCTGATCCTATTCATACCTCCACTAATTTACTTCCAGATAGTGTTGAATTTGTATTAGAATTGGATGATGAATCAGTTGCCATTGAATCCTTTCGAATTGGAAGTATGGAGTCTCTAATTACCATTGACCATGGGGATTTGGATTTCACGGGTAGGGTGACAATTATATCAACTGATAACTATGAATATAATAATTTATTTTGGGGAAGTGATACAACTGTAGAAGAATCATTTAATAATGCAGAAGTTCATTTTGTTTACGGGATAGATGGATCTTCCACCACCCTCCCCATTGAAATTACCGCTCATACCGTACCCATGCCTCCATTAAACCTTATGGCAGTTGTTGCTCAGGATAGTATCATATTATCATGGAATTCGTCACGTGGGCCAGGCGATAATTTATCTTATGTGGTTTTTCGTGATAATGATTCAATAGACTATGTTCTTAATGATACAAATTATGTAGATAAAAATATAGAGGGAGGACAGTCTTATACATATAAAGTCACCTGCAGAAATACTGTAGGGGAATCTTCAGCCAGTAATACAATATCTATTATGAGTTGGCCAGATGAAGAAAACGTAATAAGCTCTACAATTATGAATATTTATCCAAATCCCATTAGGCAGTCACAAGAGCTAACCATATTGTATGCACTAGATTCAGATTATACAAAACCAATTGTTAATCTTATCAATGTTCGGGGGGAAGTAGTCAACAGCATTAAATTATCTTCGTTTTCTAAGGGATGGCATCGGGAAAACATTAATTCAATTCTTAATACTAATCCATCTAATGGCATATATTTTATTTCTCTTCAACCAGATCAAGAATCTAGACACACTAAAAAGATTGCCATTTTAAATTAATGGAGGAATTCACCCTTTCTTCCAAATCTGAGGGGAAGTACCATGAAAAAGGTTCCATATTTTCTGCCTTAGCCATTCCCGTTTCTGCCATTGCTGAGGTAAAGGCAAATTTACAGCAACTAAAAGAACAATTTCCAGATGCGAGCCATATCTGTTATGGATATCGAATCAAGGACAGAGGACGATTAGACGAATTTGCTACAGATGCGGGAGAACCAAAGGGGAGTTCCGGTTTACCTATTCTTAATGTATTAAAACGAAATCAAATTGTAGATGCAGTCATTTTTGTCGTTCGTTATTTTGGTGGCAGTAAATTAGGCATCCCAGGGCTCATTAATGCCTACGGCACGGCAGCAGAAGAGACTATCGAAAATGCCAAGGTTAAAAAATGGGCACAATTAGAAAGAATTTCATTTATCTATAATTATGATTTGCACAATAAAGTAGATTCAATCCTTCAGAAATTTAAAGTGAATATTATTAAATCTGATTTTGGGGAATCCATTCAAGTTGAATTGGAGATCGATGTCGAAAAAAACGAAGAATTAAAGAAAGAGTTGAAAGAAGCTTCAAATGGTACTATTAGGGTAATACAAGCTTTCTAGATCATTTATGACTGTCATACAATTAATTTAACTAAGGATTGGATCCCGAACACCTGCCTGTTCAAACCCCCTTGCTCTCAGATAACAGGAATCACATTCACCACAGGGAACATCTTCATTCTTATAGCAGCTCCAGGTGAGGTGGAGAGGAGCATTTAGGGCTATCCCTTTTTCCACAATTTCTTTTTTTGACAAATTAATGAGTGGAGTAATAATTTTTATTTGTGTTCCAGGTTTAGTGCCAGTATCAATGGTTTGTTCAAAGGCATCAAAAAAAGATCGTCTGCAATCCGGGTAACCAGATGAATCTTCTTCTACAGCTCCCACATAAATAGCCTTAACTCCCAATACCTCTGCCCAACTGGTGGCGGCGGCTAAAATATTTGCATTACGGAAAGGAACGTACGAAATTGGAATGTCATCACTTTCCAAATCAGCATTGGGAACCTGAATGCTTTCATCCGTAAGACAAGAAGCACCGATATCAGAAAGGTGGGAGATATTCACCACTAATTTTTTATTCACCTGATAGTGATCAGCAATCTCATTAAATGCCATCAGCTCTCTGGACTCTGTCCGTTGACCATAATTAATGTGCAGAAATGCTGGTTTATAACCATGCGCAATGGCAGAAGCTACTGTAACACAACTATCCATTCCACCGGAAACCAATATGACCGCAATTTTCAATGAAAAATGACAATTGATAATTGAAAAAGTGCCAATAATTCAACATTCCGCAATCTTAAATCTTCAATCATTAAACTCCTTGTTTGTCCGGACTCCATATCATCTTATGCATTTGCATTTGCATCCTCACCGGCAGGTTTTCAACCAATATCCATTCTACAATCAGTTGTGGGTCAATTTTTTCAAAGGTGGGAGAAAATAATAAGGTGCATATTTTGTCCAGAGAATATTCTATAATTCTATCTCTCGCCCAATCAAAATCTTCTCTATTACCGATAACAAATTTTACTTCATCGTGAGGTTGGAGGTCTTCCACAATGGACCATAAATTCTTCTTTTCCATTGTGCTGGATGGGCATTTAAAGTCCACTATTTTAATGACCTTTTTAGGGACATCTGAAATAGAGAGTGACCCACCCGTCTCTAACATGACTTCGTAATTACTATTTATCAATTCATTGAGAAGGTTAATACATTTATCCTGAAATAGAGGCTCACCACCAGTGACCTCTACTAAATTGCAGTCCCATTGTTTAATTTCATTCATGATATGAGTAATTTCCATATCTTTACCTTCATAAAAGGTGTATTCCGAATCACAGTAAGTACAGCGCAGATTACAATAGGTGAGACGTATAAAAATACAGGGTCGTCCCGCATGGGTGGACTCTCCCTGAACCGAGTAATAAATCTCATTTATCTTCAATGCCATGGGAAAATTTAATCTAAGTAATTATTCCGCTTTTCATGATTCCCGAACCTTCTACAGAAGAGGATGTAATGAGCGAATTACATTCAACCCCTTCATTATTAAATGCTGAGACCATAGCAGATTCAATTTTTCCAGCAGCCTTTTGTGAGTTGGTAATAGCAAAGACGGTGGGACCTGAGCCTGAAATAGTCATTCCATGGGCACCGGCTTCTAATGCCGCTTCCTTTGCTTCGGGAAATCCCGGTATTAACGTTGATCGGGTGGGCTCGATAATATAATCAAATAAATTATCTTTAAGTAAATTATAGTCATTTTTACAAAATGCGGCGGTAATGCTTGCTGTGTTGGCCATATTAACAACAAAATCTGATAGGCTAACATTGTCCGGCAGTATTTTTCGGGAATCCTTAGTGAGGATTTTAACTTTTGGCATTACCATAATAATGATTAGATCAGAAATGACACCCAATGGTGTAACTTCTAATGGATTTAGTGACCGAGTGAGGGTAGCGCCCCCATAAATTGCTGGTGCAACATTATCTGCAAAGTATCCGCCACTGACGGAATATTCACCTGCCATTGCTGCCTTCAGTACCTTTTCTTTTGAAAGCGAATTACCAAACAGGCAATTGACAGCATTGGCCCCTGCCACAGCAGATGCAGCACTGCTGCCCAGTCCACTACCAGATGGCATACCTTTGGTAATGGTAAGTGCCACCCCGGTGGTGATATCCATGAGTTTCAGTGCTTTTTTGGCAGCGATTCCAGCCGTATTTTTATCTGGATTGGTGGAAATATCATGGTCAGCTTCTAAAACAGCCTCAATTATCAAATCATTTCCGGGGATTTCTTTGGCTTCTACAATATCACCTAGTCCTTTAATGGCAAGCCCCAAGACATCAAATCCCGGTCCAATATTACCAATAGTTGCAGGTGCAAATACTTTTACTGATCTGCTCATAAGTTTAATGCATTCTCTAGCGTTTCTAAATTTGGTGTAATGCTGAGTGTTTGATTAGCAAATTGATTTACACTACTTTTATGATACTCAACAGATGTATTTGAAAATTTACTTCCATGGGCAGTGAGAATAACAACCACATCTTCATTTTCTTTAATGATTCCATTTCTATTCAGTTTCATTGCTCCAGCTACCGCTACAGCACTATTGGGGCAAATGGATATTCCCAATCGGTCAATTTGTGCTTTCCAATCCATTATCTCCATTTCAGATACTACTTCAACAATCCCCTTGAAATGTATTAATTCTCTTACAGATTTTTTATAACTTACCGGGTTTCCAATTTGGATAGCAGAAGCCTTGGTAGGTTTTGCCTTTTGTGGAATTAATTCTAAATACCCATTCTGGAAACTTTTGTATAATGGGGATGCGCCTTCAGTTTGGATGCCTGCCAATCGAGGCAATTTATCAATTATACCCAGTTCATATAATTCTCGTAATCCTTTACCCAGAGCAGAAATATTCCCCGCATTTCCTACAGGAATGATAAACCAATCGGGTACTTTCCAATTCAGTTGATGCAGGGTTTCAATACTGATGGCCTTCTGACCTTCAATGCGTACAGAATTCATAGAATTAAGGAGATACATATTATGCTTTTCAATTAGCTGTTGTACCAATTTCATGCAGCCGTCAAAGTCCGTTTCTACACCTACCGTCAACGCACCAAATGATATGGGTTGTGCCAATTGTTCAGGAGATATTTTCCCTTTAGGAAGCAGAACAATGCCCTTCATATTTGGGGTTGCACCGGCATATGCTGCCATGGCAGCTGAGGTATCACCCGTTGAAGCACAAATGACTTTTTCACATCCTAAATGATTTGCCCAGGAAACTCCTGAGACCATGCCCCTGTCTTTGAAACTCAAGGTAGGATTCATTCCCTCATGTTTCAATTTTATGCTGTTAAACTGAGGAAAAGAATGGGTTACATCATAAAGCGGGGTATTTCCCTCTGAAAGCGTAATAATGGATGAATCAGGTAGAGAAGGGAATAAAATTGATTTATAGCGGTTAAACGCAATTTTAGCCATACCTGAATCTAGGGATTTCTTATATGATTGGGGATTGGGAATTGCTGATTCTAGATCATGCATAACCTCCAACAAATCTCCACAATCGCAACGGTATTGTATTTCCTCAATGTCGTATTCCTTAAAACAAGAAATACATTTAAAAATGGATTGAGCCATTTTATGGGTTATGCATTTAGTGATTCCATAAATTCACTAGCAGTCATTTTTTCACAGTCAAAAATAGTTTCTTTCAATTGTTTTTTTGCAGCAGTATCAAATTTATCACCAGCTAATGAGTTGAATTTATTTTCTAAATCATCCATGGTCATTGGTTCTCGAGGATCACCTTTTGGATATTCCAGATATTCCTCAAATGTTCTGCCATCATTGGTAGTAACAACCACTCTAGATGGTTGCTTGGCTGGAAACATCTTTTCAAATTCCTGCGAAGGTTCTCCCTTAATTTTATCAATGACCTCAAAAATCCGTGGGTCTTTCAGTTTTTCATCAGAGAATGAATCAGTAGTAATTTTCTTATCTACCATTGCTGCTGCCATGCAATAGGGTAAGGAGTGGTCTGCTGTTTCCCGAGATTCCGGTCTGTACTTAGTGGGGTCAAATAAAATATCATAGGCTTGGGCGAAACAGGTGACCCTCACTTCTTTAATATCGGAATACTCCAAGTCATTGCTTATCATGGCATTCAACAGGCAAGATAGGTGAGTGTGAGTAAGGGCTTCGGTTGGGAAGGCCTTCATACCGCACTCCATAATTTTATAGCTGTTTCCTAATTCACCCACAAGAGCTTGAATATCCCATGCCCAAGATGAGATACCATCTCTGCCTTCCATATCTGTTGGTTTCATGGATTCATCCTTTGCATCCCAGCCAATAAATGCATCCATAAAGCCTTCTTTGCCTTCAAACACCCGCTCAGTACCGGAATAACCTTTTTTTGCCATGAGGGCTGCAAAAACACCAGATTGTACAGCCATGGGGTCAACGGTATTTTTCATCATTGTGAGTTTACCAGCAGTAGGACAGCCAATGGTATGATTATGACATCCGCTAATTCCAATGGCATGAACCATTTCATCTACAGTTAACCCTAACAATTTCCCAGCCACAATTGGAGATACAAATTGAGTAAGCGTGGCATGATGCCATTTTCGTTCCCGAACTCCCGGTTTGGCAAAAAGGCACAGACGTTGTTCAAATTCATACGCCAAAACAATGGCAACAATGACATCTTTCATATTAGCATTTACCAATTCTCCAACTGCCCAAGCAGCCGGAATAATATCTGAAGGATGTGAAGGATCATCTTTCCAGTAAATGTCATTAAAGTCAAGAGCGCGAACCATGAGTGAATTAATAAGGGTGGCATTTACAGCCGGAAGCTTATCCCCAAACCCCAGCACAGTTGCTTCACCATTTCCTCCCATTTCCATATAGATATCTCGAATGATATTTAAATCCTTAGTATGGTATCCCCCATACGCACATCCGATGGAGTCATACATATAGCGTTTTACTTCATTAATCACCTCATTTGGTAGGTCTTCAAATTTTAGTCCAACTGAAAATTCAGAAATTTGTCTAGCAATAGATTTTTCCATTTATTTCCTTATAGTTTTGAGATTATAGCATTAGCCATTTCAATAGTTGATGCGGCCCCTTTTTCGACAACATCAGCTTTGCCGGTCATTTTGGCCATATCATAGGTTTTTACTTTTCCATCCAATACAACCTCAGCTACAGCTTTTCTTATGTTTTTGGCAATTTCCTGCTCATCAATAAAATCCAACATCATACAGGCAGATTCTACCATGGCAATAGGGTTTACTATAGAAACGGGGTAGTCTGCATATTTAGGCGCGCTACCATGAGTTGGTTCAAATACGCCAATACCCGTTTCTGGATTATACTGAGCACTGCAGGCAAATCCAAGTCCGCCGATGAGTCCGGCAAATCCGTCTGAAACAATATCTCCAAACATGTTGCCGGCTACAATGACGCCGTAATTCTCTGGATTTTTGGTAAGCCACATCATTTGTGCATCAATATTGGTATTCCAGAGTTCAATTTCCGAAAAATCGGTTTTCTGCATTTCTTGTGCCATTTTATACATCATTCCCGATGTTTCCCGAATTACATTGGGCTTTTCACAAACCGTAACCGATTTATAGCCGTATTTTTTGGCATGGTCAAAGGCAGCACGGAGGATTCTCTCTGTATATTTTTTGGTAAAAATTCTGGTGGATACGGAAACCTCATCAGTCGGAGCATTACCAAAATTCTGTTTAAACTTGGGATGGGTCATAAGCGCATCATACACTTGTTTTGGTGGATTGCTCCACTCCACTCCTCCGTAGAGACCTTCCGTATTTTGTCGGAAAATAGCCACATCAACTTTCGGCTCTTCTATTGAATTATTTGGACCGCGGCGAATAAAGTTTAAGGGGTTCCCTTTGTAAGATCGGCAGGGCCGCAGACAGATATCCAATCCAAAATGCTGGCGTAGTCCCACAATGGGACTGGCATAGACCAGGTTTTTTTCCTGAAGTTCAGTAGAAAGCTCATTAAATGCATCGTCCTTGGGCTTAGATGTGATGGCGCCGAATAACCCAATTTTATGTTCAGCAATAAGATCAAGTGTACGCTGGGGTAAGGGATTGCCCTCACGGCACCAGAATTCCCAGCCAATATCGCCTTCTACATAATTGGCTTCAAATCCAGCAGCATCTAATACGCGGATGGCCTCATCTAATACTACTTTTCCAATGCCGTCTCCCGGCATGGATACTATGGTTCTCTTTGACATTAAAACTCCTTTTAGCTAATTGTTTTTTCTATAACCTCTCTACGGTGAACGATTTCTATTGTATGTTAATAAAGAACTACATAAAATATATTTTTTACTTGTTGTTAATCCTCTCCTTAACCCAGTTTTCCAATCCCTTAGCAAGAATCAGTTCCTGGGCAGCTGTTCCAACTGCACTGATTGGATACCGTTTCTCTTCAATACTTATTATACAATTTCTAAAATCCACGTTTATTTCCCATCCTGTTTTAACAGATAATTTATTTTCCCCAAATTCAGATTTCAAATCAGCCAATAACTGGGGCGCTTCTATTACCAGAAAACCATTATTAATGGCATTTCGTTTATAGGTTTGGCTGAAGGAACCAGCCATCACCATTTGGATGCCTCTATAGATAAGGGAAGTGGCAGCCTGTTCCCGAGATGAACCGGTGCCAAAATTATAACCCCCAACAATAATATTACCCCTCTCCACTATTTTTCCAAATTCCGGATCATAATTTTCCATAACCACTTCAGCCATCTGCTCTGGAGAAAAGTCATCAATATAGGTATATTTACCTGGATATATGCCGTCGGTGTTCAAATTATCTTGGTGACAGAAAATAATTTCACCTCCTAATGTTTCAGGAAACCCTTCCAATAATCTAACTTTGCTCTCTCCAGTTTTAGGTTTATCAATTACAGTAATTTGTCCATCTGGAGCGATATTCTCAAATTCAAAGGGAGGAGCTATTTTTCCCGCAATGGCAGATGCCGCCACAACAGAGGGGGATGCCAAATAGGCTTCGGCAGTAGGGTCTCCCATTCTGCCCTTAAAATTTCTATTGGTAGCAGAAATACCCACTTCATTTGGACCCAATAAACCAACTCCCAAGCCGATACATGGACCACAGCCAGGTGGCAGGGGAGTGGCGCCTGCATCCACAAGAGTATGCCAATCACCTCTATTTTCACTTTCAGCCTGCACTTCACTGGATGCTGCTGCAATATAAAATTCGACATGATAAGCAACCTGCTTGCCTTTTATAGTATTAGCTGCTTCAGCTAGATCCTCAACCCGGCTGTTCACACAACTCACCAGGTAGGCTTTATCGATTTTGATATTTTTCCTCACGGCGTCATGCAAACTGGTCATTGTCTTAACATGATTTGGGCCAGATATGTGAGGGCTTACTGATTTTAGGTTCAATTTAATATTTTTTGTATAATAGGCTCCATTATCTGCTATGAGAGAGTCGTTCTCCAAATCATTTATCCTGTCATGATTTAAACGAGGATGTACACCATTTTCCCCGTCAGTATCAGAAAGTACTCCTTCCAATCCCCGTTTGCCAATAAAATCAGCTCGGTCTCTCAGCCATAGAATGGTTACTTCGTCAATAGGGAATACACCCGCAAGGGCTCCCCATTCGGTGGTCATATTGGCAATGGTCAGCCTTTCATCAATACTTAAATTTGCGATACCGTCTCCGGTAAACTCCAGCACATGATTTAAAACTTCATCGTTGTTGAATAGGCCACATAGAGCAATGATTACATCTTTCCCTGTAACACCTTTTAGTAGGTTTCCAATCAACTCAATCTTTGTAATGTTCGGGACCTGCCACCAAGTTTGACCCGTGGCCCATAAAGCCGCAGCATCCGTTCTCACCACAGGTGTACCGAGGGATCCTAGACCGCCGTACATATTGGAGTGACTGTCTGAAGCCACAACCATTGTCCCTGGCCAGGCATAGCCTTCTTCACACATAATCTGGTGACCGATTCCCCTTCCAGCAGGATAGAAGTCAACCCCCATCTGTTTTCCAAAAGCTTCAATGCCGGCATATTTCTTTAAATTGGTTTCGGATTTATCCTGAACATTATGATCCAGTGTAAACACCGGTTGCCGGGGATTTGCCATTTTGCTGGCGCCGATAGCTTTGAATTTTCCCATAACCGCACCGGTATTATCATGGGTCATTACATGAGCCGGTTTGATGGAAATAAAATCTCCAGATTTTACTACATGTTCTGGTTCTAATCCCACGGCATGTTTCTGTACTATTTTTTCTATGAGTGTTTGTGCCATTTTTAGTTTATTATGCTTTAAAAGGTTCAAAGGAAACAAAGTCTGCATGATGTACAATTATTGATTCCACAGTCCGTTTACCTAAATCTCCTTCCTTAGAATGGGTGCCAATGATATGCTGAACTCCCGGTGGCAGTCCGAATCGTGCTGCTATTGCCACACCACTGAATGGATGCCGTACCACCTTCCCGTAATCACTGGTACCAAGTTTTCCATCTACAATTTCATATTCCAAGAGTTTACCCACATCAATGAGGATGGCTCCAGAAATCATAATATCCATATCCACCTTGATTTCTTTTCCAAAATTATCTATCATTGTTTTGGCTATATCTACTGCCAACTGAACACATGTTCGTTTATGGTTCATAAAAGATACACTGCAATCTTTGATGAGTAATGAAAATGGAATTTCCTCCAAGTCCTTTGGTTCCAAGGGACTATTTTCAATAGCGTACACCCAGGCATCCAGCGTTTTTGTTCTTAAGCCGTCATCTTTAATCCAGTTTATTTCTGGCCATATTTCTAATACTTTATCTTTCATTTTTTCCTTTCTTTGTGCACGAAACACACAAAATGGTTCTCAAGTATTGTTTTTTGTGTATTTTAGTGGGTTACCTTAAATATTGAATCTAACACTGTTCCATCTACCCATTTTACCACACCAATTACTTCATCCGTGAAATTGGGTTTGTCTAGTGGAGCACCTACCAGGTCATCTACTTCTTCCTTGATCTCCTCGATTTTGCGGATAGGTAATCCGCTGCGTTTGGAAGCCTTGATAAGGTCTTCCCGCTTAGGATTAATGGCAATTCCTCTTTCTGTCACAATCACATCAATGAGTTCACCTGGACCAACTAAAGTTGTAACCTCATCTACAATGATTGGAATCCGATTCCTGAATGAAGGAATGGGTAAAATAGTACATTTGCTTGAAAGGCAATTCTGCCATCCGCCAATACCGTGGAGCATTTGTCCATCAGAATGCGTCACTACATTGGCATTAAAGTTGACATCCACTTCGGTAGCACCCAACACTACAGCATCTAGCATGGAGGCAAAATTTCCTTTTCCATGCCAATTATAACTGGTGAAGGGAGATGTGTTTACATGTCCCACATTTTCCCTCATTGATCGCACACCTTCTAAATCAAATGTTTGTCCATCTAAAATATAATCGGTTAATCCTTCTTCTAGCATTTCAACTAGGTATTTGGTGGAACCCCCGCGAATAAACCGTGCCTTAATGCCAGCTTCAATCATCATTTCTTTCAAATAAATGGCAAATGCCAAAGCAGTACCGCCAGCTCCTGCCTGGAAACTAAATCCTTCTTTCATAATTCCGACAGCCTGTACAAATTTGGCTGTGAGCTCAGCAATATACAATCGATCAGGAGATTTAGTGAGTCGCGTGGTTCCTGAAACGATCTTCTCTGGATCACCTACTTTATCTAAAACCACTACGTAATCAACATTATTACCTTGAATTTGCCAGGGTATACAGGGGAAGTCTACCAGGTTATCTGTCACCACTATTACCTTATCTGCATAGAGTGAGTCAACCAGACCAAAGCCTAACAATCCACAGGCAGATGGACCTCTATCACCGGTACAGTTGCCAAAGGGGTCAGCGGTGGGGGCAGCAATGATGGCTACATCAATATGGACTTCTCCATCCTGTACAGCTTGCCAGCGTCCCCCATGAGATCGAAGTACTGCTAGTTCATTCATATTTCCATCGGAGGCATACTTTCCTAGGGGACCATTTAATGAGCCCTCAATATGGCTGATAATCCCATTTTCCATGTGCTTAATCATGGGTTCATGACAGGGAAAGGAGGCTGATGGAAACCAGCGTAAATTCTTTTTACCAGCTTTGGCAAGAATATCAAAGAC
>Ga0208638_1000594_pt1 | contig 24151 bp, 24 predicted proteins | sample ETNtaG_34_FD_185753 | JGI IMG/M metagenome (GOLD analysis project Ga0208638, IMG submission 185753) | Marine microbial and viral communities from oxygen minimum zone, Eastern Pacific Ocean - ETNP201306SV51 (SPAdes) (version 2) | ecosystem: Environmental > Aquatic > Marine > Oceanic ...
TATTAGTAGTTTTAGAAATATTAGTTGGGATAATCATTTAACCGTATTATAAAAATAAAAAATATCAGAAAATGTCAAAAACAGCACTTATAACAGGTATTACAGGACAAGATGGCTCATATCTTGCGGAGTTACTATTATCAAAAGATTATGAAGTGCATGGAATGGTAAGAAGATCGAGCACTTTTAATAGATCTAGAATAGAAAAATTCTTTGATATAAACACTTATCTTAAAGGAGGAGGGAATGGAAAGTTTTTTTTACATTACGGAGATTTACTTGATAGCTCATCTATAGGTAAAATTTTAAATAAAGTATCGCCAACTGAAGTATATAACTTAGGTGCGCAAAGTCATGTTGGTGTAAGTTTTGATGTACCAGAGTATACTGTAGAATCTACAGGGGTAGGCACTCTTAGATTGTTGGAAGCTATTAAAACAAATAATATAAATTGTAAAATCTACCAAGCAGGATCAAGTGAGATGTTTGGTAAAATAAAAGACAATCCTCAAACGGAAAGAACACCTTTCTACCCATGTTCTCCCTATGGTATTTCAAAAGTATTTTCACATTGGATTGCTGTAAATTACAGAGAATCCTATAATATGTTTATATCAAATGGAATACTGTTTAATCATGAATCACCCCGTAGAGGTGAAAATTTCGTTACAAGAAAAATAACATTAGGCGCTGCGTCTATAAAATTAGGATTACAAAATGAATTAGTTTTAGGAAATCTTGATGCAGAAAGAGATTGGGGATATGCAAAAGATTTTGTTGAACCTATGTGGCTGATGTTACAACAGAAAAATCCTGATGACTTTATAATTGCTACGGGGAAATCTTATACAGTTAAGTATTTTTGTGAACTAGTTTTTGATTTTCTTGATTTAAATTATAGAAAATATATCAAATCAAGTTCAAGGTATTATCGTCCAAGTGAAGTTGATAGTTTAAAAGGGGACTATTCAAAAGCTAAGAAGATTCTTGGATGGGAACCTAAAACATCGATTCAAGAAGTTGCAAAAATAATGATAGAATCTGATATGAAATTATTGAGAAATAAATTCAATGAAAAATTATAAATTCAGTTTATCATATAATACTTTTGACAAAAAAGATTTTAGTGCACTAAAAAAATCTATAAATCTAAAAAAATATACAATGGGAAAAACTGTTGAAAAATTTGAAAACAAATTATCAAAATGGTTAAATATTAAAAATGCAGTTATGGTGAATTCTGGTTCATCAGCTAATTTATTACTGATGTCTTCTTTGCTTTATAAAACAAAAAAAAAAAATATACATCTTAAAAAAGGAGATGAAATTCTAGTTCCGGCTCTAGCCTGGCCTACTACAATTTGGCCAATTGTTCAATTAGGCCTAAAACCTGTAATTGTAGATATTAATCTTAAGTCTTTAGCAATTGATCTTGAGTCGGCTAATCAAATGATTACAAAAAAAACAAAAGCTATGTTTTTAATTCATGTTTTAGGTCAAGCCTGCGAAATGAAAAATTATATTAATTTTTGTAAAAAACATAAAATAATACTTTTAGAGGATTGTTGTGAAAGTTTTGGAGCTTTTTATAATAATAAAACTGTAGGCTCATTTGGATACGGTGGGACTTTGTCTCATTATTTTTCCCATCATCTTACTACAATTGAAGGGGGAACAGTTATAACTAATGACGATGATCTTGCCAATGATCTTAGGTCTCTTAGATCTCATGGCTGGATAAGGGATAGAACTGACTTTTCATTATTTAAAAAAAAATATTCAAATTTGGATTCAAGATGGCTGTTTCTTCTTCCCGGTTTCAATTTTAGACCAATGGAATTTCAAGCAGTTTTAGGATTAGAGCAACTAAAAAAAGTTGATATATTTTTAAAAAAAAAAGAGGAATTTGTTTGCAAAATTAAAGATTTATTCCTTAATGGACCAAGTTGGTTAAAAATAATTGGTTCAGAGTTTATTGGTAATAAAATTGTAAATAGAAATCAAAGATCCCACTCTTGGATGTTTATCCCTTTTTTAATTGATCATCCAAAGTTTAATTTTAATGATATTATCAAAATATTTGAAAGAAATAGTATAGAAACACGTCCTATAATCTCTGGAAACATTACTAAGCATCCAGTGTTTGAAAATTTAAATGCTATTATTTCAAAAAATTTAACTAATACTAACATTATACATGAAAAAGGTTTTTTGATTGGTTGTTACCCAGTTATTAAGACAACGCCGATTAAACAACTACAAAAAACTCTTAATGAACTAAAAAGATTGTAAATATGAAAACATTAGTTGTCTTACCTTCTTATAATGAAAATCAAAATATTAATAATATAATTGATAAAATTTTACTTCAATCTCCTGATAATAACGTTGTTGTTATAGATGACAACAGCCCAGACAATACAATTGAAATAATAAATAAATTTATAGAGAAAAAAAAATATAAAAATAGAATACATCTAATCAAACGAAGAGACAAATTAGGTAGAGGTAGTGCAGTTCTTGAAGGTTTAAAATGGGGATATGACAATCTACATGATTTAGAGTTATTTATAGAAATGGATTGCGATTTTTCTCATTCTCCCGATGAAATTTTAAAAGGAAAGGAACTTATTAAAAAATATGATTTTGTAATTGGTGCGAGATATCCTAGTGGTAAAATAGTAAATTGGCCAATAAAAAGAAGAGTGTTTAGTTTTTTTGCTAACCAATTAATACGGTTATTAATTGATAGAAGAATATTTGATTATACAAATGGTTTTAGATTTTATTCTAAGAAAGCAATTAACTATTTGTTACAGTATAATATAAAATCCTCAGGTCATATATGTCTAAGTGAAATTGCAGCCATTTTATTGAAAGCTAATTTCTCAACTACTAGTTTTCCAATTATATTTATCAATAGGGTAAGAGGAAAAAGCAGTGTTAACTTTAAAGAAATTTCAAGATCTTTAATATCTATAGTGCGTATTTCTTGGCAATATAAGTTTGGAAAATTTTAAAATTATATTTAATGGTTCAACTGGAAGTATTGGCAGTTATATGCCAAGAAGTGAATATATTAATCCTTTACAATTTCGGATTGAAGATGATTTCAATAGTATTTTTAATGAAATTAATTCACAAAATGCCGATGTAATGATTCATTTGGCTGGCTTAGTTAATATAGAAGAATGTGAAAACAATCCATTAAGGTGTTATAATATCAATGTAGAAGGAAGTGAAAAAATATTTAAAGCAGCCGCGAAAGCAGGAATAAAAAGATTTATTTATACTTCAACCGCACATGTATATGAAATGCAAAAAAAATTATTACTACTCGATACAAATGCAAAAGTTAACCCTAAAACTGTCTATGCAAAATCAAAATTATTGACAGAAGAAAAATTGTTATCTTTGTCCAAAAAATATCCAAATATAAAAATATCAATAGCTAGAATTTTTAGTGTTCTTTCGAAATTAATGAGAAAAGATTTTTTACTAACCACATTATATGATATGGCTAAAACTAAAGAATTTAAACCAATAAAAGGTTTAAACAACGTTCGAGATTTTTTATGGGCAAATGATGTTTGTAAAAAACTTATTGAATTATCTTATAGTAAAGCATTTCCTCCAATAGTGAATATTTGTTCTGGTCAACCCAAAAAAATATCAGAAATAGTAAAAGAAGTCTTTAAAATATATGAAATAGATAATTCAGAAGTTATAGAATTAAATGACATTGAAGATCAAAAAAATTATTTAGTTGGTATTCCTACAAAATTTAAATAGATTTATATTTAAATTCTTCAAAAGTTTAGTCAAATATGTATGAAACATATTTGATATTGTTGCACTCATAATATGTTGCTATACCAACTAATATCTTTTTTACCATGGTGTTAAATTTATTTCTGCATTTTATTTTTTACACTTTAGCAACTATTGTTCCTTTGAGCTATGGCTTAATAATAAAAAATATATTTTTAAAAAATAATTATATCGAATACAACATTGGAACATTAGGTTTTTTAGGTTTATTTTTTTTACTTTTTATCAATCTTTTTTTTCATAATTTTATTGCCATTAATTCATTTGTCACATTTTTGGTCCTGACTATTGGTGTTATAATTTTTCTGCATCAAATAAACGAAATTAGAGTTTATTTTTCTAAAATACATATATTTGTTTTTTTATTAATATATCCAATATCAGTAATTTTTTTTCTAGATGAAGATTTTAATTATTATTATCTACCTTACTTGACTTATCTGCAATCTACTAAAATAGTTTTTGGTCTTGTCAATTTAAATGATGCGTTAGCTTCATCACAAAATACCCTTTATGATATTTATGTTTTTTTTGGCATTAAAGATTTTATTGATAAAACATATTCAATACCAGGGGTAAGTTTTTTATATTTTTTTATTAATATATTAATTTATCAAATAAGAAAATTTTCTACCAAAGAAAGAATTTTTTTTATGTTTGTATTAATTATTTCTTTAGCTACATTTGACAAATTAAGAAATATAGGCGCAGCAATACCTGCACAGCTACTAATGATAATTTGCGTGTTGCAGATATATATGCTGTTAAACTCAAAAATTCATATCAATAACTTAGTTTTGGCAATGTTTTTTTTTCATTTTTCTTTTTTATTAAGAATAAGTTCAATAATAATTTTTCCATTTATAGTATTAATAATAATTTATTATTATAGAGATTTATTTAATCTAATAAAAAAATTTAAGTTATTTATAACTTTTAACGTTTTAATTTTTTTATTATTCCTATTAAAAAATTTGATTATTAGTGGCTGTATAATTTATCCTATTTATTATTCATGCTTTGATAAAACTTTTGAGTGGTCTGCAAGTGTCGATAAATCTACTACTAAACTTGCTTCCTACCAGGCTTTTTCAAAAGGATGGATGTTTTATTCAAGAGAAAAATTAGGTATTTCTGACAAATATGTTTGGAAAAACATCAAAGAAAAAAAATTTAAATCTGTTGAAGAGTATTCCAAAACATCAATATTTTTTTGGTCAAAGTATTGGTTTAAAGACAATGACCATAAGAGAATATTGAATCTTTTTTTAATAAATTTTATTATTTTTCTTATCGCTTATTTTTCAAATTATAAAAATAGAAAACCTTTTAGTCATATTTTTTCTCGAGAAAATTTTTTATTTGATAAGAAATATATTTTATTTTTCACCTTTAGTTTCTTAAGTGTTTTTTTCTGGTTAATAGTTTCTCCTCAATCTAGATATGGAGGTTTTGCGGTATTCATAATTTTTTTCTCTCTATTTTTTCAATTCCTAACGATTACTACAATCAACTTAAAAAAAATTAATTTGAATATTTTTTATATTCTCTTATTTATTGCTTTTAGTTATTCTTTTTCAATTAATCTTATCAGAATTAATCAAGATTTTTTTGTTAATAAAGAAAATACAAAATTTTTTCCGTGGCCAAATTATATTCAAACTTTTGAAAATGTTGATTATAAAACTGAAATTATAAATGACAGTAAAATATATATCAGAAATAAAACCAAAAAACTTTACAATGGAGATATTAATTCAAATGAAAAATATTTCTTATTGTGTGGGGATATTCCCTTTCCTTGTATGCTGGAAAGAAATAGAATTTGTGTTGACAAAATAGAAGTTAAAAACAGCTATATGTATATATATCATGATTTTGATAATAGTAACTGCAAAGAGTTATTCAATAGCAATATGGTGTTTTAATTTTATACCAAGTTTAATAAATAATTTATTTTATAAAATTGCTTGAATCAACTTTTGTGTATATTTTGTTTTTGGTTTCGAAAAAATTTCATTAGCATTTCCTTCTTCAATTATTTTTCCATCTCTTAGCACTAAAATATAATCGGACATGGCTTTAATTACATTCATATCATGACTTATAAAAATATAACTTAAATCAAATTTTTTTTGTAAATGATTTAACATTTGAAGTATTTGATTTTGAATACTTACATCTAATGCAGATGTTGGTTCATCTAATATAAGCAATTTAGGTTTTAATACTAGTGCTCGAGCTATAGCAATTCTTTGTCGCTGACCCCCAGAGAATTCATGAGGAAAACGCTGATGAATGTCTTCATAATCTAGACCCACCTCTTTAATTATTTTTTTAATAATCAATTTATGATCTAAATCTTTTTCAAGATATATTTGTATTATATAAAAGGAAATTATAAGTAATATTAATTGTGGTGATATTTCTAAACCATGATCCCTTAATCTAGAAAATATACTAAGTGAAAAAATTATTAATAGTGCAGAATATAATTTCAAAAATTTATTTGCAGATGAAAAAAAGTTTTCAATATTAAAAAAAATAAAAAATAAAAAAATTACAGCGTTAACTATATGTAAAACATTATTATCTAAAATTGGAATTCTAAAAAAAGCTGCAAAATCAAGCCAGGAATTTTGAGGATATGCAAGCACTGTATTAATATTTGATAATCCAAAAACTATTTTTTTGTCAAAAATAATATTTAAGTAAGGTAGATGATAGTAATTGAAATCATCATGAAAGTTATTAATTACAATAAAAGGGATAAATATTAAAAATGTTAATAGATATAATTTTATGATTCTTTTATCGGATAAAAATTGATAAAAAATTTTATTATAGAATATTATTAATAAGAAACCAATAATATGGAAAGGTATAGTAACAAAGTAATTGATAGGGAAAAAAAAGTGAATAATAAAGGACAAACCAAGAACCAAACTGGTAGATAATATACCAGACTCACCCAGATTTAATGATTTATTAAGATTTGGAAAAAGAATTTTTTGCAATATTATTCCATAGGACAAAAGAATTAATGTCACAGATAAGAAAAATAATATCAATACCAATGTATTCATTTATTTTTAAAAGATTTTATTTTTCCATGTTTTCGGAGTTAGATTATTTATTATCTCAAGATCAAGATGATATTGAAATTTTTTTGGTTTATTCTTTTTAATGTATTCTATAGTTTTAATTAAACCATCTATTAAACTGGTATTTGTTCTATATCCTAAAAGTTCTCTTGCTTTTTTGGAAGAGCAAGTCGCTAATTTAACTTCTTGGGGTCTGTCATCTAAGTAGATTGGATTTATATTAAATTTAAGAATATTTGCTATATTTTCAGCAAGTTTGTTAATTGTTATTAATTCTTCATCAGGTCCTATATTGATAATTTGCTTTAATACATTTTTACTATACGCCATCTCTTTAAGGCAAAAAATACAGTCATCAATATATGAGAAGCATCTTTTTTGTTCACCATCACCATAAATAATTGGCTGCCTTCCTTGTAACATTAAGTTTATCATAATAGATGCAACATTCCTATAAGGATCATTGTACTTTTGTCTTGGACCAAAGATATTGTGTGGAACAGCAATGCAGTATTCAATATTGTGGATGTCAGAGAGTGTCTGTAAAATATTTTCAGTAGCAACTTTTGCAATACCATAAGGATCTACAGGATTAGTTTTTTGATCTTCAGTAAAAGGAGTTTTATTGTTGCCGTATCTAGCCATAGAAGAACAAAAAACAATTCTTTTAGCATTATTGACTATAGCAGCAGTAAATACGGCTACAGAATTTTGAAATACATTTTGACTTACTAAATAAGGTGAAAAACAAGAGAGACCTTCATAAGCTGTTGCGGCACAATGATAAAAAATCTCACAATCTTTACTTATTTTAATCATAGAATTTAAATGATTACAATCATATTGAAAAAAATCAACTTGGGACGGAACATTATCTATATAGCCTCCTATAAGATTATCACACCCAATTACGCTGAATCCATCTTCAATAAATTTATCAGCTAAATGGCTTCCCAAAAAACCAGCAACACCCGAAATAAATATTTTTTTTGATTTACTCATTGTTTTATTTATTATCTATTTCTATATAATATTAGATTAAATCACCGAAGTTAATAGTTCTTTAGTATAGGAATTTTTTGGATTATTAAATATATCTTTTGAGCTTCCTTCTTCAATTATTTTTCCATTTTTTATTACAATAATATAGTCCGACATGGATTTAATCACTTTCATATCGTGACTAATAAAAATGTAACTCAAATTATATTTTTCTTGTAGATTATTAAGTAAATCAAGAATTTGATTTTGAATACTTACATCTAAGGCTGATGTCGGCTCATCTAAAATCAATAATTTTGGCTTTAAAATAAGAGCTCTGGCAATTGCAATTCTTTGTCTTTGACCTCCAGAAAATTCATGAGGAAAACGTTCTCGTATGTCTTCATAATTTAGACCCACTTCTTTGACAATTTTTTTAATTTTATTTTGTTTTTCATCTTTTGTTATGTTTTTTTCATGTATATTTAAACCTTCAGATATGATTTCTTCAATCGTCATTCTCGGACTTAATGAACTAAAAGGATCTTGAAAAACAATTTGCATCTCTTTTCTTAAAATTTTCATTCTTTTATTGTTGATATTTTGTATATTCTTATTATTAAAAATGATTTCTCCATTTGATGATATCAATCTAAGAATTGCGAGAACTAATGATGTTTTCCCAGAACCTGACTCTCCGACGATACCTAATGTTTGTCTTAAACCTAGATTAAAATCTAATGAATCAACAGCCTTAACATAATCAATAGTTCTTCTAAGAATGCCTTTTTTTATTGGATACCAAACCTTAAGTTTATTTATTTGAAGAATTAAATTATCATTTTTATTTGCAATACTTTTCTTTTTTATTTGCGAAGCAATTAATATTTTTGTGTAGTTATGTTTCGGATTGGAAAAAATGTTTTCTTTGGAATTTTTTTCAACAATTTCTCCATCTTTCATAATGCATACATAATCTGCTATTTTTTTAACAACTGATAAGTTGTGACTAATGAATAATATTGACATATTCATTTTTTGTTGAAGTTTTTTTATTAAATCCAATATTTGTGACTGTACAGTTACATCAAGAGCAGTTGTAGGTTCATCAGCTATTAATAAATCCGGATTGTTTGCTATACTCATTGCGATCATTACACGTTGACGCTGTCCACCTGATAATTCATGAGGATAAGCTTTGATTCTCTCTGCAATATCCTCTAACCCTACTTGAAATAACAATTTTTTTGTTTTCTCAGTAGATTTTGAGTAGGAAATTGAAGAGTGTATCATTAAAATTTCATTGATTTGTTTTTCGATATTATGAAGGGGGTTGAGGCTACTCATAGGTTCTTGAAAGATTGCACTGATATTTTTTCCACGAATTTTTTGAATTTCACTTTGTTTTAATTTAAGAAGATTAAAATTGTTATAAACAATTTCACCAGAATCATGAAAGGCTGTAGGATAGGGTAACAGTCTTAAGATGCTAAGAGCTGTAACAGTTTTTCCTGAACCAGACTCTCCAACCAATGCGACAGTTTTTCCTTTAGGAATTTCAAACGAAATTGATTTAACAACATTTGATTTTTTATTATGAGATTGAAAACCAACTGATAAATTTTTTATTTGAACTAGATTATTCATTTTATCAAACAAATGTTTTCCTAGGATCTAAAGCATCTCTAATCGCTTCTCCAACAAAAACTAACAAACCCAACATAAGTCCAAGAGTAAAAAAACTTGTCAAACCAAGCCAGGGGGCCTGTAAATTATTTCTGCCTTGATTGACCATTTCACCTAAAGAGGCTGATCCGGGAGGAAGACCAAAGCCTAAAAAGTCCAGACCGGACAAAGCTGTAACAGATGCGCTTAAACTGAATGGAAGAAAAGTAATTGTTGCAACTGTGGCATTGGGCAATAAATGTCTAAACATTATTTTATAATTAGAAACACCGAGCGCTCTAGCGGCGCGGACATAATCTAAATTACGTGCTCTCAAAAATTCAGCTCTAACAACACCTACATATCCCATCCAACTGAATAAAAGCAATATAGCAAGTAGCCACCAAAAATTTGGTTGCACTATACTGGCTAGAATAATCAATACATATAATGTTGGAATAGCAGACCAAATTTCCATAAAACGCTGAAAAAATAAATCAATTTTACCACCAAAATACCCTTGAATAGCGCCAGCTGAAACACCAATGAGCATAGAAAAAAAGGTTAAGGTAAATCCAAATAAAATAGAAATTCGAAAACCATAAATTAGCCTAGCTAGTACGTCTCTAGCCTGGTCATCTGTGCCCAACCAATTTTTTTTAGATGGTGGCGCCGGTGCAGGAACAGCAAGATCCCTTATTATTGTATCATATGAATAAGGTATAATTGGCCAAATCATCCACCCATTATTATTGATTAGGTTTTTTACATATGGATCTCGGTAATCTGCTTCTGTTTCAAAATCACCACCAAAAGTTGTCTCAGCATATTTATTTATAATAGGTAAATATATTTGATTTTCATATTTAATTAAAAGAGGTTTTTCATTTGCTAAAAAATCAGCAAATATGGATGCTAGAAATAATAAAGTAAAAATCAAAAATGAATACCATCCTCTTTTATTGGACTTAAAGTTATCCAATCGCCTTTTATTTAATGGAGATAAAGTCATGAAGTATCTCTAGATTCAAAATCAATTCTTGGATCGATAATTGAATACATAATATCTCCAATGATACCCATAATTAAGCCAAGCAAAGAAAAGAAATATAACGTAGCAAAAATAACTGGATAATCTCTCGATAAGGCAGCTTCATAACCAAGCAATCCAAGCCCATCTAAGGAAAAAATAACTTCAATGAATAATGAACTAGAAAAAAGAATTCCTATAAAAGCAGAAGGGAAGCCAGCAATAACAATTAACATTGCATTACGAAAAACGTGACCATACAAAACTTTTCTTTCAGATAATCCCTTTGCCCTTGCTGTCATGACATATTGTTGATTAATTTGATCTAAAAAAGAATTTTTAGTTAAGAAAGTAAGACCAGCAAAACCACTGACTACCATTGCTAAAAGTGGCAGACACAAATGCCAAAAATAATCTTTAATTTTAAAGAATAGGTTTAATTCATCAAAATTATCTGAGACTAATCCTCTGAGAGGAAAAATATCATAATAACGACCACCCGCAAAAAATACAATTAAAATGACTGCAAATAAAAAATTAGGAATAGCATAGCCAATAGTAATAACAGTACTTGAGGTTATATCAAATTTACTGCCATCACGTATAGCCTTTCTTATTCCCAAAGGAATTGAAATTAAATATACAAGTACAGTTGTCCATAAACCAATCGAAATTGATACTGGCATTTTATCCAAAACTAAATCAATTACTTCTTGATCACGAAAAAAACTTTCACCGAAATCGAAAGTTAAATAATTTTTCATCATGTCAAAAAAACGAATAGGCGCAGGTTTATTCATGCCATACATTTCTTCAATTTCCTTAATGATATCTGGATCTAAGCCTTGTGCTCCACGGTATTTGGAATCAAAATTTGAGGAACTGCCTGAATCAAAATTATTTAATGTTTCCCCTTCGCCCCCACCAGAAAATCGAGCAGTTGATTCAACTGCAGTACCTGTCATCTGCGCAATCATTTGTTCCACTGGTCCACCAGGTACAATTTGCACGACAGCAAAATTTATTAGCATAATACCAATTAATGTGGGAAAAACTAGGAGTAACCGTCTGATAATATATGCGGTCATAGATTAATAATTATAACATTAATTACGAATAAATTATGTTTATTATATTATTTATTGAATTGATTTTTTTCTCTCAACAATTGTAGTAGCCTTACCTGCGTTAATCCACCAAGTGCCAGTTCCAAGTGAATATTTAGGCCTGAATTTTGGTTTGTCAAAAATATCCCAATACAGAGTTCTGTAGCTAGATATATGCCACTGCGGAATAACATAATGATTCCAAAGAAGAGCACGGTCCAAGGCCTTAGTAGTAGTAATTAAATCTTCCCTATCTTTTGCTGAGATTACTTTTTCTATTAATATGTCTATAACAAAATTTTTTATTCCAACGATATTTCTTGACCCATTAGTATCAGCAGCATTAGAACCCCAGAAGTTTCGTTGCTCATTACCAGGCGATAAGGATTGAGAGAATGTTTTGACTACCATATCAAAATCAAAGGTCTCCAATCTTTTTTGATATTGAGCACTATCAATTGTTCTTACGTTAACGGACATTCCTAATTTTTCTAAATTATCTCTAAATGGCAAAACAATTCTCTCAAAAGCAGGCGAGACTAATAATATTTCGAACTCAAAATATTTACCTGATTCTTTATTAACTAATTTACCTTTTTTTAATTCCCAACCAGCCTCTTTAAGTAATGAAGTTGCTTTAGATAATTCTTTTCGAATAAATCCAGAGCCATCAGTTTTGGGTGGATTAAACTCTATATTAAATACTTCTGCGGGAAGGTCATTTTTATATTTACTTAACAATTTCAACTCTTCTCCTTCAGGAAGTCCTGAAGATGCTAGTTCTGAATTTTCAAAAAAACTGTTGGTTCTTTTATAAGCACCATAAAAAAGATTTTCATTAGTCCATTCAAAATCAAAGGCGTATGAAAGAGCTTCACGTACTTTTTTATCCTTAAAAAAATCTTTTCGTGTATTGAAAGCAAATGCTTGCATCCCCTGAGGATTTTCATGTTCGATTAGTTCTTTAATTATCAATTTCTTTTGAACAGCAGGGACTTCAAAGCTTGTGGCCCATTCTTTAGAGCTATTTTCAGAAAAAAAGTCTATATCGCCTGACTTAAAAGCTTCACGTTCAATACCCCTGTCTTTGTAATATTCATATTTCATTATTCCAAAGTTTTCAGTGCCTTTTTTAATTGGGATGTTTTTTCCCCAATAGTCATTGTTTAATTCATAAGTAATAGATCTTCCAGCATCAAAGGAATTTATTTTATATGGCCCGCTTCCAATAGGTATTTCCAAAGAAGTTTCTTCAAAATTTTTGTTTTCCCAATAATGCTTAGGCAAAACAGGGAGTTGTCCTACAATTAGAGGCAATTCTAAATTTGTATTTCCTTTAAAATTAAAGCGTATCTTTAAATCACTCTCTTTTATAACTTCGACAACATCGCCATAATAATATTTGTAGAAGGGATGTCCTTTTTCCATCAATGCATTAAAAGTCCAAATTACATCCTCAGGTGTTACACTTTTACCATCATGCCATCTTGCTTCTTTGCGTAGAGTGAAGGCAACCCAGGAACGATCATCCGGCCATTCAATGGTTTCAGCAAGTAAGCCATATTCTGTAAATGCTTCATCACTGGACGATGTGGTTAACGTTTCAAATAGATTTCCAATACCAGCTGCAGAAGTTCCTTTTAAGATAAAAGGATTAAATGAATCAAAGGAACCAGTGGAGCTAAATACGACTTTACCGCCCTTAACAGCATTTGGATTGACATAATCAACATATTTAAAATCTTTTCCATATTTAGGATCTCCATGCATTGCTATTGCATGGGATATGTTGATTTCAGCAATACTTGGAGCGGCAATCAATAGAATAATAAAAATATATAATTTTATGAAAAAAATTTTTTTCATCATAACCAATATAAACTTTTTCTTAAATTTTAGTTATTATAAATTAATCATACTTATTGCTTGTTTGTGTATAAGCGAATTGGCCGTAGCTAGTACGCTACCATCTGAGTCCAAAGTAATTGGATTGTTATATTTGTCAGTTATTACTCCTCCAGCGCCTTGAATTACTGGCACTAACGCCATATAGTCATGTGCCTTAAGAGTATCTTCAACAACTATATCAACCAAACCTGAAGAAAGCATACCGTACATATAACAATCTCCTCCAAATATATAATATTTTGATTTTTTAATAATATTCTCAAAACCATTTCTAAATGTTTCATCTTCCAAGTAAAGGCCAGTAGTAATTGTATAACAATCTTCGATTGATTTTTTTGAAGAAGTTTTTATATTTTTTCCATTAAGCGTTGTTATTTGATTTTCGACACCGATCCATCTTTCATTATGAGCCGGACAATTGATTATTCCTAATACAGGTTTTTTTTTATATAAAAGAGCAATAAGTGTCCCAAAATCTTTGTGTCCTGCGATAAAACTTCTTGTGCCATCAATTGGATCAATTACCCAAATATACTCGGAGTTAAGATTTGTATTATCAAACTCTTCAGCTAAAATTCCATGATTTGGATAGGCTTTATTAATTAATTCTCTGATTTTTAATTCTGATTTTTTATCTGCAATTGTAACAGGGGTATCATCATCTTTATTCTCTATTGTAAAAGTTTGTCGAAAATATTCCATTACAACTTTGGCAGATTCATCTGCTAGGATGTTTGCAAAAGATATAAATTCATCCATTGGATTTTTTAAAGTCATAATATCGATACAAAGAAATTATTATGGTAGGGGAATAGGATTATCGGACTGTTGTCTTAACCACAACATAAGATTAGCACGATCTCGAACATTATTTAAACCTAAGAAGATCATTTTTGTTCCACTAATATATTCCTTTGGCTTATAAAGAAATTCATCCAGCTCTTCAAAAGTCCATTTTCCACCATATTCAGATAGAGCTTTTGAATAGGCAAAACCACTCACGCTGGCTTTTTGTCTATTAATTAAATCCCACAAGTTAGGGCCAATTTTTGATTTGCTGCCTTTTTTATAGTTGTGACAAGCTCCACATTTATTAAAAATTTTTTCACCCTTTGCAAGCGAAGCACTGGCTAATAAAGAAGATATAGACTCATCCATTTCATTATCTGTAGTTTTTTGCATAGTAGAATCAGTAGAAGTTTCAGGCAAGTCTATTTTATATGCCTTAACCAGTGATTCATTATAGTTTATCTTAGCAATAAAGTTTCCCACAAAACCGATAATTACGAAAATAATTATTGCTACTAGGATAGAAGCAAGTATTTTATTAATTTCAAATCCAGACATGCTAAAAGATATATATAGATTTTTTACTTTAATGAATACTACTCAAAACTTTTTATTGATTAGATTTTTCATCCCAATTGTAACATAAATTTGATGAATACACTTATTTTAATTCCCGCTAGAATGGCTTCTTTAAGGTTTCCTAACAAACCTATGGCACTTATTTGCGGAAAACCTATGATACAAAGAGTCTGGGAACAAGCTATGGCATCTAATCTGGGCGAGGTCATTGTTGCTTGTTCTGAAAAGGAAGTTTTAGAATGTATAATGTCTTTGGGGGGCAAAGCTATTCTTACAGATCCAAATCTTCCTTCAGGAACAGATAGAATATTTGAGGCAATAAAAAATAAAGATAATATCAGTGAGTTTGATAGTATAATAAATCTACAAGGGGACATGCCTATTATCGATCCTTTTGATATTGTTAAAGTTAACACACCACTGTTACAAGGATTTGATATGGGAACTTTGGCAACAGAATTAAAGGATTATCAAAAAAATGATTCAAATGTAACAAAGGTAAGAATTGATTGGATCAAAAAAAATACTATTGGGAAAGCTTTTGATTTTTTTAAATCTTCAAAAGTAACTTACGATGAAGTATATCATCACGTTGGTATTTATAGTTTTCGCTATGAAACATTGAAGAAATTTATAACATTAACTCCAAGCATTAATGAATTAAATCATAAATTGGAGCAATGGCGCGCCTTAGATGCAAGAATGACAATCGGTGTTAGTTATGTAAAAGATGTTCCGATTAGTGTAGACACTAAAAAAGATTTAATCAATGTTGAAAATATTATAAAAAACAAATTATGAATACAATTAATTCTTTTTCGTTTCAGGGCGTTAATGGGGCATACAGTGAATTAGCAGGAAAAAGAATTTATCCAGAGGCTAGTTCTATAGCTTGTAAAACATTTGAAGAAATGTTTGACTGCGTTCGAGATGGTAATGCAAATATTGCACTTGTGCCAATTGAAAATTCTAAAGCCGGGAGAGTTGCTGACACGCATCATTTAATTCCTAATTCAAAATTAACAATTATTGGTGAATATTTCTTAGAAGTAAATCATTGTTTACTAGCTCCACCAGATGCTTCTATAAATACTATTAGGCGAGTACATAGCCATGAACAAGCAATTACTCAGTGTCGAAAAAATTTAATTAAATATAATAAAGATATGATAGTTGCTGCAGATACAGCAGGAGCAGCTAAAATGGTATCAGAATTGAATAACAAAGAAGATGCGGCTATAGCCTCTGATTTGGCTGCTAGGATATATAATTTGAAAATTATTAAATCAAATTTTCAAGATGCAAATAACAATGTTACTCGTTTTCTTATAATGTCAACAAAAATGTCTTTTGTGGATGTAAGTGAAAAAGATTTAATGACCACACTTGTTTTTCAGGTTAGAAGCATACCTGCCGCTCTGTATAAGTCCCTTGGAGGTTTTGCTAGCAATGGTGTCAATATTACAAAGTTAGAAAGCTACGTTCATCCTCAGGGTTTTGATGTTGCGCAGTTTTATATTGATTTTGAAGGACATCCTGAAAATGATGCTGTTAAACTTGCCATTGATGAAATGAAATTTTTTTGTAAGCATTTTGATATTCTAGGTGTTTATAAAATGTCTGATTTTAGAAAAAAATAATCAAATTTTATCAACTCAGAGTATGTCTTTCTATTAGATAATGTTATATTGCTAATGGAAGGTTAAGTGGGCGAATAACTTGCTAATCCAGTCAGATCTGAGAAGAAGCAGCTGTACCAAGCTTATTCGGGTCACTTATACCTTCCATAAATTTTATTTGTTATGAACAAAAATACTAAACAAGAATACAGAGTTTTAGCGAGAAAATATCGACCACAAACTTTTGGCAATTTGATTGGCCAAGAGACTTTGGTTCAAACCCTAAAAAACTCTATAATAAACAACCGTATAGCCCATGCGTATTTACTAACAGGTGTAAGGGGGGTTGGTAAAACTACAACGGCAAGATTGATAGCGATGAGTTTGAATTGTGAAGCGCGTCCACCTGAATCATGCGAGCCTTGCGGTAAGTGTAAATCATGTATTTCTATTCGTGGAGATCATAACATTGATGTTATTGAAATGGATGCTGCTAGCAGAACAGGCGTTGATGATATTCGTGAGATTATTGATAACGTAAAATACAAGCCAGTTAACTGCGAATATAAAATATTTATTATTGATGAGGTACATATGCTCTCCAAAAACGCATTTAATGCGTTATTAAAAACATTAGAAGAGCCACCACCACATATAAAATTTATTTTTGCCACAACAGAGGTAAAAAAAATACCAATCACAATTATTTCACGGTGTCAGCGGTTTGATTTACATCGCATAGAAGCAGATAATCTGATTGCACATTTGAATAATATTGCTGATAAAGAAAGAATTAATATTAATAAAGAAGCAATTGCATTAATTATCCGTGCTGCAGATGGATCAGTTCGTGATGGATTAAGTTTGTTTGATCAAGCTATAGCTAATGCGAAAGATCAGATTACAACAGATACCATTATATCAATGTTGGGATTGGCAGACCGGGATAATATTTTCGATCTTTTGAATGCGATATTTAGTGGGGATGCTAAGACTTCTCTCAAAATATATAATAAAATTTATCGAGCTGGCGCAGATGTTTTGATGATTTTTGATGAGTTACTCAAAGTTACTCATTTTCTGACAAAAATAAAAATTTCACCTGACATTAAAGATGACATTCATATACCAGAACTTGAAAGAAGCAAGGGGGCGAAGATGGCGGAAAAGATTTCAATGTCTTCACTTGGAATAGTTTGGCAAGTTTTGTTTAAAGGTTATCAAGAATTGCAATCTGGTTTTCATCTTTTTCAACATGGAGAAATGCTTATTGTACGTTTGATTTATTTATATGAAGGCCCTTCTCCTGATGATTTAGTAAAAAAAATATCTGACAATATTGAAGAAAAAAAACATAAGAATGAATCAATTAAGATCAAATCACCTAACAATGAAACTCCGGCGACAATAAATAAAGTTATTGAGATTGAAGACAATGATCAAGCTGATAACGTAGCAAAGTTGTCTAATTCTGTTCTTGTTAAATCATTTAGACAATTTGTTGATTTATTTTATCAAAAAAAAGAAGGTATGTTACATACTTATTTGTATAACAAAGTTAAACTTGTATCTTTTAAAGAAGGTGAGATTGTTATAAATTCAGAATCTATTGTTGATCCACATTTTTGCAGAACGATTGCTAAATATATATCGAAATGGACAGGCAGAATCTGGCAAGTAAGCACATCCAGCAGTAATATTGGTAAAACATTATATGAAGAAGATTTATTAGCCCAACAAAAAGAAATTGAAATTATGAAGAACGATCCCCAAATTAAACAAATTTTAAATAAATATCCTGGCGTTAAGATTCATTCCATAACTGATATTCGAGAAACTTTAGATGAAACAATTGCAAACAAAGACATTCAACAATCAATAAAGGAAAAATAATGGTTAATATTGATAATATGATGAAGCAAGCACAACAATTGCAGAAAAAAATGTCAGAAGCACAAGAAAAACTAAACTCAATTGAAGTAGAAGGATCATCGGGGGGCGGAATGGTTAAGGTAATTTCAACCGCAAAAGGAGAAATCAAACACATATCAATTGACGATTCTTTAATGAAACAAGAAGAGAAAGAAATCACTGAGGATTTAATTGTGGCAGCTGTTAACGATGCCAAACAAAAAGGAGAAGCGGCAGCTCAAGAAGAGATGAAGAGCGTCACGGGAGGCATTCCCTTGCCACCGGGCATGAAACTTCCTTTCTAAACGAAATATCCAATGACGAATTCTGAAATTGATAAACTTATTAATGAAATTTCTAAATTGCCAGGTTTAGGAAGACGATCAGCGCAGCGGATTGTTTTATATTTATTAAAAAATAAAGAACGATCCTTATTACCCCTAGTTCAATCTCTTCAAGAAGCCAATCAAAAAATAATTAATTGCGAGATATGTGGAAATATTGATACTATCTCACCTTGCTCTTTATGCCTTGATGTAAAAAGGGACAGACAAACTATTTGCGTTGTTGAAGATTTGTCAGATTTGTGGACATTTGAACGAATTGGTTTTTATCGTGGCTCTTATCATGTATTGGGAGGATCACTATCTGCTATTAACGGCATAGGCACTGATGATCTCAATATAACAAAACTGATTCAACGAATTAAAAAACAAAGTGTCAAAGAGGTGATTCTTGCCCTTAGTACTACTATCGAAGGTCAAACAACAAGTCATGTCATTGCAGATAAATTGGAATCAATTGAAGATTTATATGTAACAAGGCTAGCCCAAGGTGTGCCTATGGGAGGTGAGGTTCATTATTTAGATGAAAACACTCTTAATGCGGCATTTCAATCTAGAAAAAAAATATAATAATTTTTTTATGGAAAAAATACTTTTTGTTCCCCATCCAAAATTACGTCAACACACTCAAACAATCGACAAAGTAACCGAAAAGGAAATTATTATTTCAAAAAAAATGATTGAAATAATGAAAAGAGCACCTGGAGTAGGATTGGCTGCAAATCAAATTGGCATATTACAAAAAATAATTACTGTTAATATTCAGGATTATGAAAAAGAAACAGAAAAAGTATATGCGTTGTTTAACCCTAGTATCAAATCATATTCTGAAGAGACAGTGGTGATGGAAGAAGGATGTTTATCTTTCCCCAAACAATTTGTTGAAATAGAAAGACCAGCTTCTATTGAAATTGAATATACAAATGAAAAAAATAAAATTATTAAGGGAGAAAAAAATGGATATGAAGCACGCGTGCTTCAACATGAAATTGATCATTTATCAGGAAAACTGTTTGTGGATTATCTTTCTTCTCTTAAACGTAATATGATTATCAAACGTGTTCAAAAGTTAAAAAAGATGGGGGAGGTTTAATGCGTCAGGAGCGTATTGTATTTATGGGCACGCCTGAAATCTCTAAGGTTTATTTACAATCTTTAATTGATCATCAATATAATATCATAGCTACTTACACTCAGCCCCCACGAAAACAAGGACGAGGTATGTTGATAAAAAAATCTCCAGTACATACATTATCTTTAGAGTACAATATTCCGGTTTATCACCCAAAGAATTTAGCATCGTTTGAGAGTACAAATGAAATAAAGAAACTTAAACCTGATCTTGTTGTTATTATGGGGTACGGGTTATTACTTCCAAAGAGCATTCTTCAGATTCCTCATTATGGATGTATCAATATTCATGCTTCTTTACTACCTAAATGGCGAGGTGCAGCCCCCATTGAGCATGCTATCCTAAATGGGGACGAAATAACAGGTGTAAGTATTTTTTTATTAGAGGAAAAACTTGATGCAGGACCAATTATTGCAACCCAGGAAATAAACATTAATAAAAATATTAATAAAGGAAATTTAACATCTGAACTAAACATTCTTGGAACTTTATTATTAATTAATACTTTGCCAGATTTGTTGGATAAAAAAATCTCATTGCAAAAACAAGACGAAACTTATGCGACTTATGCAAAAAAGATTACTCCGGAACTCCGAAGAATTAATTTTAATAATGAAATAAATACGGTTTATAATCAAATAAAGGCTTTTGCTCCTAAGCCATCAGCTTGGTTTACTGTTAATAATGAGCGCTTTAATATTATTAAGTGTTTAATGAAAACATGTGAAGCCGAAACATCTACCATAATAAACAGACAGTTTCATATTGGATGTAAAAATGGCATCATTATTCCTGAAATCATTCAACGAGAAGGTAAAAAATCAATGAAAATAGGAGAATTTTTAAAAGGCTTTGCCTTTGAAGTTGGTCAGAAAATAAATGGCTAAATATAAAATAACAATTGAATATGATGGCACTAATTTTGTTGGATGGCAAAAACAAGAGAATGGCCCTTCCATTCAATTATCACTAGAAGGTGCTATAAAAAAAATAACATCAGAAAATGTAAATGTATTTGGAGCAGGCCGAACAGATTCTGGCGTACATGCAAAAGGACAAGTTGCCCATTTTGAATTATCAAAAAATATTTCATTGGATAACATTCGTGACGGTATCAATCAGCATTTAAGACCGTTGCCAATTGCTATTTTAGACGCGAAGGAAGTCAATGATGATTTTCATGCAAGATTTTCCGCCAAGCTTAGAACTTATGAATATTTAATAATAAATAGGCGTGCACCATTAACTTATAATAAAAATCTGACTTGGGGAGTCTTTAAAAAATTGAATATAGATGCAATGAAAGAAGCAGCTTCAATTTTTTTAGGCAAACACGATTTTAACGCATTTCGTTCTATTGATTGTCAATCATCTTCATCTATAAAAACAATCCAAAGTTGTTCAATTCGAACAAATGATCAACATATAATACTAAATGTTTCAGCAAAATCGTTTCTCCATTCCCAAGTAAGAATTATGGTAGGCACATTGGTTGAAGTTGGAAAGGGTAAATTTAATTTATCTGATGTAAAAGATATAATTACAAGTCAAGATAGGTCAAAAGCAGGCGCCACGGCACCTGCTCAAGGTTTATATTTATTAAAAGTAGAATATTAGTTATTAAGCGTAGATTTTGTCAGATAAACCATACATTATAATTGCATTTACAATTGCAAATATTATAGCAGGTATATAACCTTCTTTAGTTATTACTACGTTTTCAAATCCCTCTTTACCTTTGTAATTATTAGGATAATCAACTTCTACAAAATGAATACCAATAATAGCCATTATTACAAAACCAATAAACATTGTTGCAAAATATGCCCAAGTACCCTCAGTTCCAGTAAATAATATATAAATACCAATTAATACAAAGCCTGAAATTAAAGATCCTAGAATTCTTGTTATTAAAACTGCAGAATGATGTGTACCATATTTATCAAGCCAATTTTTTGTATTTATCAAGGTGCAGTAAGCGTAATATACATTCCCCAACAGTAAAATTAGGAAAAGAATTAAGTATATAGGTCCATTAAAATTTTCAATCATATCAACCACCTAGTTAAAAGTTAGCAGAAGGTAATTCTATACTATATTTGATTCGTTACAAATTTTTTACCTTAATTTATTATTATATTTTAAATAAAGTTTATTTATTTTGTTCAAGAAATTTTTTCTTAATCAGTGATATTCCCGTATTTTTTTTATGGGCATATGACTCATCCCATGCTTCTTGTTGCCATCCATTCAACCGGTTTCTTGTTAGTTCAAGATTGGATTTTTTCCATTCATCGGATGTATTAGGATTTTTCCATAATTTTTTATCTTCAGCTGTTCTTCCACAACCATAACAATAATCTGTTACTGGATCGCTTTTACAAACACTAATACAAGGAGATGTAATATTTTCATTATTCATATTAAATGAAATATATTCTTTTTTGACTATATTCAATAAAACTTGTTGAGATATATAGAATGGGGACATAAAAGAACTTTATGGATGCATTAACGCCACAAGAGATTGACAAAGCGCATGAAAGAATTTTTCCATTAATTATTAAAACACCCCTCATAAGCAGTGAAACAATAAATAAAAAAACAAATGCCAATGTTTATTTCAAGTTAGAAAATCTCCAATGGACCGGCTCTTTCAAATTGCGAGGAGCAAGCAATAAAATTTTACAATTATCAAATGAAGAAAAATCAAGAGGCATAGTTTCTTATTCATCTGGAAATCATGCTCAGGCTGTAGCATATGCATCTAATTTATTCGGAGTTCAGGCTACTATTATTATGCCAAAAAATGCACCATCTATAAAAATAGAAAATACAAAAAAATATGGCGCCGATATTATATTTTATGATTATAAGCATGAAAGCAGGGAAAAAATTGCTTCAGAGATTGCGCGCAAAGAAAACAAAAAAATAATAAAACCATATGACGATCTAGATGTCATCGCAGGCCAAGGAACTGTTGGAAAAGAGATTGCTGAGGAACTAAGATTAAAAAACATCCAACCCGATCTTTATCTGTGCTGTTGTGGGGGAGGAGGATTAATTGCTGGTTCATCAACTTATCTAAGATATGCATTTCCTAATATAAAAAATTTTGCCGTTGAGCCTGAAAAATTTAATGATACACAACTATCACTAAAAAATAACTTCATTGTAAAGAATAAAGAAACAGGAGAATCTATTTGTGATGCACTTTTGGCCCCTCAGCCTGGCGATGTAACGTTTCCAATCAATCAAATTACCCTTGATGGAGGATTGGCAGTAAGCGATGAAGAAGTTAAAAAAACCATTGTTGAATTAGCGGAGGAGATGAAAGTTGTTGTCGAGCCTGGAGGAGCGGTTGCAGCAACTGCGTTACTAACGAATAAAATAAATGTGAAGAATAAAAATGTTGTTCTAATGATTTCTGGAGGCAATATTGACTATGAGTTGTTCTCTTCTATTGTTAGAAATTGTTAATGAATAATTTACAGAAAATACAAAATTATTTGATAGAAAATAATATTAGCCTGCTTATTGTTAATCGAACTGATGAATTTCTGAATGAATATATAGCACCATATGCTGAACGTTTGGAATGGATAAGTAACTTTTCAGGATCTGCAGGACGAGCGATAATTCAACAGAATAAGGCCTTCATCTTCATAGATGGACGCTATACTTTCCAGGCACATAAGCAAGTTGACGCTCAGTATTTTGATATTGAGCATCTGAAAGATTATTGGAAATATTTAGAAAACAATATTGAAATTAATTCCAGAATAGGTATTGATCCTACGCTTCACTCAATTTCTGAAATAAAAAAAATAGAAGAATTGGTAAAGAAAAAAAAATCATTTGTTAAATATCTGGAAAAAAATCCAATTGATAATTTATGGAATGATCAACCCTCATATCCTCAATCTCAAGCTTTTATTCATAAAGAGAAATATGCTGGAAAATTTTCTATTGATAAACTAGGCAATCTACAATCAATTTTAAAATCATCATCCATAGATCATTACATACTGACTTCTTTAGATTCTATTGCCTGGCTATTGAACATACGAGGCAATGACATCTTGCACATCCCTCTAATTCTATCTTTTGCCATTGTTCCTCGAAGTGGTAAAATTGAATTATTTGTTGATG
>Ga0208638_1000612_pt1 | contig 23707 bp, 12 predicted proteins | sample ETNtaG_34_FD_185753 | JGI IMG/M metagenome (GOLD analysis project Ga0208638, IMG submission 185753) | Marine microbial and viral communities from oxygen minimum zone, Eastern Pacific Ocean - ETNP201306SV51 (SPAdes) (version 2) | ecosystem: Environmental > Aquatic > Marine > Oceanic ...
ATCTCCCAGTTTACCAATGGCACCGCTAACCATAAACTGCACACCCAGCATGGCACCCACTTCCGCAGCACATTCATCGCTGGTGCATGCGCCGGATTCAAAACCCTGTTCCTCCAAAACATCCGTCATGGTGCCCCGCTCTACCATGAGTACTTTTTTAGTATTTGACATGGATGTATTGAAGCGGTCCGTTAAAGTTTGGGCTTCTAATATAGAAATGCCTCTACCTTCAAAATCCATTACTGCGACTGTCATTTTTTCGTCTTCACCGGTTCGTTTCAGTTTTAATCTGGTCGGTGCTTCCAAACCCACAATTTCCCAGGCCAGGATCTCCATTTCGATGAGTAAACCTGATATATCACCTTTGTGAGAAACACTTTTGGTCTGGATGGTCTCCCCTGTTTCCACCGAAAACATTTTGGCATCAATGGTGTAGGTTTTGCCCATGAGACCAATGGCACCGCTGATCATGTACTGAACTCCGAGTAATGCACCTACTTCAGATGCACATTCATCCGTCGTGCACCCAGACTGCTGAAAGCCTTGCTCCTGCATGATTTTATCCACAGCTTTGCGCTCAATAAGGCGTACGGCATTTGTATTGCCGATTTCAGTGCGCATGCGCTCGGATAATGTCTGGACTTCCTGAACATTGACACCCCGGGCTTCAAAATCAAGAATGGCTACAGTTGGCTTGCCGGCGCCGGGGTCTGTGGTGAATTGAGCTAAAAGGAAAGAAGTTAAAAACAGGAGAATTGAAATATGTTTTAAAGAAAAATACATAAAATGCCCTCTAACCGCCAAAAATCGACGGTGAAATAAAATTAAACTCCCAGTAATATTTAATCTGGCCATAACAGTTCATAAAGTACACCTGTTTTAAATTATATAAAATTACATATTTATGATATTATAATCCTTATATCTTATTCAGCTATGTGATGCAGATCATAGCTATAGTTTTAGCTCCAATCTTCACGGTGGAGTGTAAGGATTATTGCATCAAAATATGAGAACTGGAGAAAAATTTTAAGAGGCGGTTAACTTCCGCAAAAGTTGCATAATAATAAAAAGCCCAAAAAATTGTGTTTTGGGCTTTTTATTATTTAGACTAGATTATTTTTTACATTTCCAAAGTCAGGAAACGGGACACATCTTTCCGCTTGACCAAAAACAAGACCGTATTCCCCCGGGCTTCTGCATCGAGTAAATCAAAAAATTCCGATGTGGATCCCACATTTTTCCGGCCCACGCGGGTGATCACATCCCCGGGCCGCAAGCCGGCTGAAAAGGCTTCGCTCCTGCTGTCAATATTTGTAACCACAACACCCTGCACGTCAGGATTGATACCATATTCACGCAATAACTGGGAATTAACGTCCTCTACATGAAAACCCAGTTCATTTTCAACATCACCCTCTACCCTGGCCAGGGCCTGGGGATCTGTAGGTAATTCATCCAGGGTGATATAATATTTCTTACGTTTCCCTTCCCGTAAAAGTTCTACCGTATAACGCTTGTTGGGTTTGGAACTGGAAACAATATTTTTCAATTTCGCTGAACCGGTAATCTTTTTGCCGTCAAAGGAGGTGATTATATCCCCAATCTCAATGCCGCTTTTTTCAGCAGGACTGTTTTTGACCACATCGCCGATCAAAGCACCGTCCCTGGTTTCCAAGCCTAACGCCCGTGCGGTGGCATCATCCAAATCCTGGATATACACACCCAGCCATGATCGAATCACACGGCCTTCGTTAATGAGATCATCCATGACTTTCCGGGCCATATTCACAGGAATAGCAAAACCGACACCACGATTTGATCTTTCAAATCCACCGGTAGCAATGGCGGTGTTGATACCGATCAATTCACCATTCAGGTTCACCAACGCACCGCCGCTGTTGCCGGGGTTGATAGCGGAGTCTGTCTGGATAAAATCTTCATAATTATCCCCGGAAATTATATTGCTCCTGCCCAAAGCGCTGACAATACCGGCAGTGACCGAATGGCTCAGATTTTCATTAAAGGGGCTGCCAATGGCCAACACCCATTCACCCACACGCAGTGCATCTGAATTTCCTAATGCAACTGCAACCAGATCAGCCGCTTCAATGTGAATGACTGCCAGGTCGGATTTAGGATCATTGCCAACAATGGTAGCCTCGTATTCACGTTTATCGATGAGTTTTACGGTAATCTCATCCATATTCTCCACCACATGATTATTGGTTAAAATATATCCTTTTTCACTATCAACGATCACACCTGAACCCAAGGCCCGGTTTTTAAAACCCTGTCCAAAATATTCTTCCGGGAAAAACTGGTCAAAAGGATTGTTACGGTGATATTGTTCAGCTTGTACTTCTTTTACGGCTAAAATAGTAACCACAGCTGGATTGACCTTTTCAGCGACATCCGCAAAGGCATTGCTGAATTGGCTGGCAATAGGATTCTGCCCCCAGCCCAGCGACAGAATAACTGTAAAAACTATTAAATATCGTTTCAACATGAATGCTCCTAATTATAATGTTTTGAATTCTTTTGTTGAAATTCTATGCGGAATTTACACATTAGTTCCAAATGAAAACGGCCCCGCGGGGCCGTTTTCATTTTTTAATTTCATTAACTCATGCAGAACGTGATGTCCTGCAGAAGACTGATAAGGTAAAGTTTATTTCACCATAATCATTTTCTTGGTGGATGTAAATGCAGGGGAGTTTAAGCGGTAAAAATACACACCCGTACTTACCTGTTCTCCCAAACCATTTGTTCCATCCCAGCGTACACTGTGAAATCCAGCCTCCAAGGCGCCGCTTGTAAGGGTTGTAATCTCTTGACCCATAATATTATATATGGTCAGGGTTACAGCACTCGCCACCGGTACATCAAATTGAATTTCCGTCACCGGGTTAAAGGGGTTCGGATAATTCTGGTGCAAAGCAAATACTGACGGTATAACACTGATGTCAATCCGCTTCTCACCAATGGTCACCGGTAGTGACTCTCCGGCCATGCCGGCTGCTTTAACATTGTCCAAGACCACTGTCGCTTTATCGTTACGATCTCCATTGAATGTATACGGCAAGCGTACCAGGATATTTTCACTGCGCTCCACTGTTCCACCTGTTGTATTAACTACCACAACGGATACAGTACCATCTTCCGCTCTGTGTGAAGCTACCATGGTACCAGCATCATTTATAGCCAGCAGCGGTGTACCAAACTCCAGGGCTGCATCTGCGTCCAGTTCAAACTGGATACCTCTGGTCAGACCATCATAGTCCAGGCTGATCAATAACTGCTGGTCTGCGCTTAACAGATCAGCTAATACGGTCGCGTCTGCTGAAGCCATTGTGCGTGAGCTGGATCTGCCAAGGATTAAGTCAACGATCATGACCACATCCGCGATATTGACCTCGCCATCGCTATTCACATCCGCATTTCTATACTCATTTTCTGTCGGCAGATCTATTTCAAGGATGAAATTAATGACCGCCAGTAGATCTGATATATCCACGACGTCATCAAAATTTGTATCGCCTGCGCGATAAGGCACTGCACAAGCAACATCCGTCGGGTAGGATTCTAAAACCCCATAATCATCTGTATCCCACCGGGCCCGCACATTATAACAGTATTCTACATAGTTTGCTGGCACAGCGATCGAAGCAGTAGTATCATCTGCGCTATTTGTTGTAGCAACTAATGTATCTCCACTATCTAACACTTGATATACGTTGTAGCCGATAAGGCTGTCCGAACTGGTCCTCGATAGTGATCTAACATTGGCCAGATTATTGTAAAGATCAGATTTAGATAGATTGATTTGTTCAGCTAACTGTGCTTTCATTGTGGCGTCGTCCAGCATGCGATCACTGAAAATAACATCACGCATTTTTGTAGTTAACATTTCATCTGCAACAGCTCTGTTGCCCATTGGCATTCTAGCCTGGCCGCCATCTACCCGCTGGCCCCAATTATCGCCATCATGGGCTCCATAGCCTGAAGTAATTACACCATTAAATTCATCATCATCTACAAACATATAGTAAATCGTAGGAGTAGTAAGAAAATTGAAATAGGCATTATATTCAAAATTAACTGCTTCACAGCCAAAAGATTCAGCGAGGTCAACGGTTTCTTCTTCTCCAACCCAATAACCCTGCAGCAGGCCATAAGCATAAAATTCGCCATTTTCCATAAATTCTACTTCAACAGTGCCTGGTGCGCCTGTACAGCTCCAATCAAAGAACAAAGTCCATACACCTGTCAGGTCGCCCGCTAAAGAAGTTCCAGGCTTGTTCCAGATCAAATGAACAGTTTCATCACCTGGGGTTGCTATTAGCTCACCGGGGGCATCTATTTTTGGTATCAATTCAAAATTAGCTGTACCGGCGTCTTCCTGGGCAACGACTGTAACAAACTCTTCATAAGTCTCAAATCCATTTCTTTCGACAGTAATTAGATTTGATCCTGGTTCCAGATTCATTAATGCATACTGTCCATCTGTCCCTGTGGTATCAACCACATCTCCACTATAAACAACTGCGCTATCCAACAGCGTACCATTAGGATCAGTAACGGTACCTACGATATCACCGTATAACCATGTAGGAGTGGCAGATACACTCACAGTATCACTTTCATAACTGGGGTAATAACCAGCGGAAACGCTGAAAATATATGATGTTGTATTGGTCAAACCAGTAACAAGATATCCCGTCACTGCAACAGAATCCTCAAATAGCACACCATCCAGGTACACATTGTAATGGGTTAAATCACCATCGTTTTCACGACCGCCAGAATATTCGAATAGGGCAAAATCATCAATATACCAGCCTTCATATGGTACTGAAGGATCAGTACCAAAATCAAAACGAAATATGACAGTTGATGTATCATAACTACTCAAGTCAAACTGAACAGTATGCCAGAAATTACTGGTATTAGTCCCAGAATAGGCCGGTTCACCGGGAATGCCTACATTCGCAGCAGAAACGGCAGCCACAGGATAGGCAACGGTGGGAGTTAAAATGGTCCAGGTAGAACCATTGTCATTAGATATTTTGACATTTCCGCCATCCCAATTTAATTCAATATTATACCAGTGGTTGATCTGCATCATGGGGTTGGTCAAACCAGTCAAATCATAAGCAGGTGACGTTATAGTTGCATACATACTGTTATCGTAATTAGCATTTAGATTGGTGCCCCAGCATTCGTCGCCGCTGCCGGCTGAACTCGGCCCTACGGTTGGGATGCCTCTTTCAAATCCGCCGCTACCCGTAAAACCGCCATCGGATCCTTCAAAGCTTGTAAACTCCACATAGTCGGATGTGGATGGGACTGTCCAGGACAGGGCTACTTCTTCATCTAAAGGCGTGGCCATGAGATTTGTGACCGGTTCAGCAACAAAGGCTGCCGGTGTAGCGCAGGCTGTATCTGAATTTGCAGATTCACCTTCAGTATATTCAGCTCTAACATAATAACAGAATTCCGTATTATTGGTCAGATTGTCATGTAAAAAATATGTTGTGTCCGATGTACCTGCTAGAGAACCGTCTGTGAGGTTGTAAATGTTGTACTGCACAAACGTTCCACAGAGAATTTCAATTTCTCTAGTGGATGAATTTCTAGCATTTTCAAGATTCTGAAAATCCGCGAATAGATCATCAGGGTTCAGACCGGATTTGAGTAATTCCAAATCGAAATCAGCTGCTGTGTTTGGCGCAACAGAACGGCCAGTTGATTCAACAACTGAAATTCCATAATTACCGGTTTGCCCTGCAAAGCCATCCACAACAATATAATACTGGCCCGCAGCTAAAGTTACATTTTGCAATGTTGATTGTAGAACACTGAACGTACATGTGAAATCATCATTATAATTACCTGTAGTTACAGCATCTGTGTACGTTAGGCTACAGTCTGTTCCATCAAATGTGAAAATTTCCACTTTTGTATCATAGGTCGTAGAGGCATCACAAAGGGTAATGTCAATGGTCGTTTCACTGGACAGGTTCAAAGTATAGGCTACATCTTCACCATCACTAGCAGTCAAGTCCCAGTCATCAACCATACCTACATTAGTATTTGTTTCGGAAAAAGGGAGTGAAGTAATGATATAGTCACCACAACCCAGTCCGCCTCCTGAACCTAATACTGGTTCAGACCATTCAATTGTATTGCGGCCATCCCCAGGATAAACCAAGACATCATAGGGGGCACATAATTCTGGATTACCAACTACATTAAATGATACTGTATCTTCAATAGCAGGATCAAAGCTGGTTCCGGTAGGATCTACCGCTTCCATAGAAAGCATATAGCTGCCATCCGTAACACCGGAGATGGTGAAGTCCGCCGTGGAACTTACTGACGCCACCTGCACATCATTCAAAAAGGCCCGTACAAAACCATCACAGTCTGTACATGCAGAATCACCTACAGTAAAATATGACGCCATTGTAAAGGACACCGTGACGTCACTTGTATCAATTGATTGTCCTGATGTCGGACTTGTAATGTCCAGCACTTGAGCTTGGGCCCATAGTGCTCCAGCAAGTGTTAGGTTAAAAAATGCAATCTTCAGTGATTTCCGTAGCATGGAATACTCCTGTTTCAAATCTCGTTATTTCACCATAATCATTTTCTTAGTGGAAGTAAAGGCCGGGGAGGATAAGCGGTAAAAATACACACCTGTACTTACCAGCTCACCGTACCCATTCGTGCCATCCCAACGTACATTATGAAATCCCGCCTTTAACGTACTGTTGGTCAATGTGGTCACCTCCTGACCCATAATATTATATATGGTCAAGGTAACCTGACTTTCTACCGGTACATCAAACTGTATCTCCGTTACCGGGTTAAAGGGATTGGGATAATTTTGGTGCAAAGCAAATACTGACGGTATTACACTAATATCTATCCGCTTCTCACCAATGGTCACCGGTAATGATTCACCAGCCATGCCGGCTGCCTGAAGGTCTGTCAGCTCCACCACTGCCTTATCCCTGCGGTTACCCTTGAATGTATATGGCAACCGTACCAGGATATCTTCATAACGTTCCACTGTTCCACCTGTTGTATTGACTACCACTACTGTTATCTTACCAGCTTCTGTTCTGTGGGAAGACACCATGGTACCAGCATCATTGACAGCTAACAACGGTGTGCCAAACTCCAGGGCTGCATCTGCGTCCAGTTCAAACTGGATACCTCTGGTCAGACCATCATAGTCCAGGCTGATCAATAACTGCTGGTCTGCGCTTAACAGGTCAGCTAATGCGGTCGCGTCTGCTGAAGCCATTGTGCGGGCAGCTGTACCATAAATGATATCTACAATCAATACAACATCATTAATGGTAATTGCCGTATCCTGGTTTACATCTGCGCCGCGGAATTGATCTTCAGTGGGAATGGAAACTTCCAAAACATAATCGACTACAGATAACAGATCAGATACATCCACAGCATCGTTAAAATCTATATCACCGGCTCTGTACGGTACAGCACAGACATCACCGGTTGGTTTTGACTCAAGCACGCCATAATTGTCTGTGCTCCATCGGGCACGTACGTTATAACAATATTCTACATAATTATCTGGAACCGTAATAGTAGCAGTGGTGTCATCTGCGCCTGTGTTTGTAGTTACCAGTGTGTCGCCATCATCAAGCGCTTGATAGATATTATAGCCGATCAGACTGTCTGTCCTGGATCTTGCTGCTGGCTCTGGAATATGAATATTCATTAGGCGAACCACATTGTCTGGATTTGGAGTTCTTTGGTACCTATTCGATTCGATATCGTAAGCAGCATCTACTCCAGTTTTAAAGGTGCCATCATGTATGGCAGTTGGGACTTGTTCTACAACTTGATTACTGCTATTTAATGTTGCAGCTGCCAGTGAAGCACCATCAAAAGTAGCTAATACACCAAAATCACCTGTCAAAGAGGGGTCTCCGCCAACGGCATCAAATATAGTCTGATATAATCCACCTGTCATTACCCAGTTACGATCATAGTATTCAGGGCTTTGGGGTTCAATATCGTTGGCAATACCCATAAAACCGGCATTGTTTTCTTGTATCATTACATAAACATCACCGCTGTTAGCAACTAATCCGGCCTCGCTGACATCGACTTCATATTGAGTCAAGCTGCCATCTGGAGATGAAAGGTCCAGCCCAGATGCCAGAGTAACGGATGTCAATCCATCTGGACCCAAACCACTGCCGCTTTCATCAATGAAAGCGATGATATTTCCGCTGATGACTCCAGCGTCTCCCTGAACGGAAACGAGCAATGTTGTCAATGTTGCTGGATATCCTAAGGGAGTATAGCGCACACCAAACTCACAACCACCGCCGCAGCCAATCTGGGCCTCAAAAATGTCATCATAATAATATAGCTCATATGAACCGCTGGCCCCAGGTTTGCTCCAAATCAGATCAATTTGATGATCCCCTGCTGTCGCTTCCAAACCGCCGGCCCTGGCTAATGATGGCGTCAAAACAAAATCCTGTACAACCGCAGCAGCCTGCGCGATAACTGTTACTTCTTCAGAATCATTCTCAAAATCTTGTCTTTGAACAGTAACGGTATGCACTCCAGGCTCGAGATTATCCAAGAAATATGTTCCATCTGCACCGGTAGTATCAATATTATTTCCAACCCTGACGATGGCACTGTCCAACAGGCTTCCATTGGGATCGGTGACTGTACCGGAAACATCACCATACAACCATGTCGGAGTAACAGTTACTTCCATGGGATTACTTTCATAAGCAGGATAATAAACAGCTGTTACACCAAAAGTATAAGATTGCTCATTTGTAAGTCCGGTAACGATATAAGATGTTTGTTCAATGAATGATAAATTTACAGGATTAGTGTTTTCGTCTACATAAACATTATAACCCAATAAGTCACCATCAGTAAGATCGCGCTGATTGATCGAAAAATTACCATCAACATCAACCGGTGTATTCCACCAGTCGTCAGATACATGGTAGCTGGTTACCAACGGTCCGGATAAAGAATCGGCAAAGGATAAAGTTGCCCAAACAGTCAATGAACCATATATACCGCCGGCAGCGTCATTGGCATTAGTGCCCCAGGAAATTGTCTGGCCGTCGATGCCATTAAATGGTTCGGGACCATATGCCCCTGCACCAAAACCCAATTCATCGGGGCCGGCATCCAAGATGGTTACACCTGTTGGGAATGTTATAGCAACAGAGTCACTGTAAGAAACATCAGGCGACAGGATATTCACTGAAAATTCCATTGTGTGGGTATTTCCGGGAATGTAAGTATCGTTAGTAGATACAGTGGACCCTGTCATGTCCCTGCCAGTGGAAGATCCTGTATCAGATGTAACTGCAAAATTATCAATATAGTACCAGTTTATATCAAATGTAGTGGCACCATAGCAATGGAATCGAACCTGTATGTTATCAGTTAAACTTGCTACATCATAACTAAAATTAGTAAATAAAAAATTATCCCCTGTGTTGGCAAATTCTTCCAGAACATTCCAAGTTGGATCCGTACCAGTTCTGTATTCAATGGCCAAGAATTCTAACCCCGATGTTGAAAAGTTACTAAATTCCCAATCGAATGATACAGTGACATCCGTTAAAGCACCTAATGGAATGACTGGCGAATAAAGACTTTGGTCATAGTCCAAGGCAGTTGGGCTAAAGTAAAAACGCATACATGGCATCGGATTTCCCGCGAATTCATACCAGGACCAGTTATCACCTTCAATATCCCACAGATCTAACAAAATGCTTTCATTAAATTCTTCTTCGTACGGCACACCAAGCTGCAGTACTCCGGGGTCAGTCCAGGAAAGAGCAACTTCTTCATGCAAGCCAATGCCCGATAAGTTTGTGACTCCATCAGGAATAAAAGTTTCAGGTGTTGCACATAGTGTCGCAGTGGCTGAAGATGCTCCTTCAGTATAATTTGCGACAACATAATAACAGTATTCTGTTCCAACGGTCAGGTTTTCATGGATATAATAATTTGTATCAATTGTTGCAACTACTGTGCCATCTGATGTATAGACCGAATAATTTTGAAAATCGCCACAGCCCTCAATGACTTCACGTGGAGATAAATTAGGATAACTTTCAGTTTCATAATCACCAATACCTGCCAAAGCTGTGGGTGGCGTTAAACCTGCGCTGACCGCATTTTTATAGGCCGTGATTTCATCTTCACTATAAGGTATATCAGCAATAGCAGCTGCATGGTATACTCCCTGCCTGCCGCCTGGAGCACTCCAGTGGATCTCAATACTGGGCGGGTTAGCTTCATTCCACCCGTCAATATCCAGGAAATAACTGTCAACGCCATCACGATCTGTTAAACCGATAACAAAATACCCTTGCGAAATGTCATCTTCCAGATCATCGTTGGCCCCATTGAGCAAGACATTGGCGTACCAACCAGGTCCAAATGTAGATGCTTCATTCTGGTACAGGTAAGCAGTGGCAGCATCGGTACCTGATAGAATTTCAGTATGGAGATCTGCGGCTGATGCAGTGAGCGGATTAACATCCACCGCTGTGGCGCTCCAGAAGGGCCAGTTAGCAGCATTTACATAATAATTGAAAATGATGGTGTCCACTTCAATATTAGGATTTAATCCTGCAATATCAAAGATTGCCCAGCCTGCTTCTTTGCTATCCGCAGGACCGCCATGGCCCTGAATTAAACTGTTTTCAGGGAAGGTTGAACCATTGGTCGTACCGGTATGATAGTCAGCGGATTGCGGAACAGCCGGAAAGGGATTGAGATTCGATAATGCGATTGGGTCATACCAACTCAAAAAATTGCGAGCATCCCCAGCAACGACACTCAGATTCCGAGCAGGACAAAGATTGGGTACGGAAACCATATCCACTGTAAACGTAGCGGAATCATAAACAACCGTAGCAAAACTGGCTCCGGAAGGATCCAGAGCTTCAACTTCAACAAAATGTGTACCTTCAGATAAACCTGAAACGGTTACAGCAGCAGCAGATGTGATCTGGCCGGCAGCTGTGCCATCCATAGTGATCTGCACATAGCCGTCGCAATTTGTACAACCTGGAGAACCTATCGTGAAAAAATCAGCTACTGTAATCTCTACATCAACAAAGTTTGTATCAACAACAGTACCTGTAACAGGGTTTATTAATTCTATGACTTCGTCGCGGTTTTGGGCCGTTATGACGGAAAGAACGAAAATAAGTGCTGTGCTGCGTCTCAATCTTTTAGCGAATGACATGCATGCCTCCTCGTATGGTGAATAATATTTCGGTGAATTAACGCCATTATATTGGAAACGAAAATACCTGCGAATTTACTCAATGTGAATTGATAATCAATTCAATAAACTTTATCGACTATAAAATGTGATTAGGGGCACAAGCTATTGCAACAGTAAAACTTTACGTATTTCTGACTGGTCTAATGTATGGATTTTTAGAAAATAAATTCCACTGGCCAAGTCTGTTTTTACACTGAATTTGCGCATTCCTATTGGTATTTCTCCACGATAAATGAACTGCACACTGCGCCCTAAAATATCAACAAGCTTGATATCGATTGACTGGCTTTGTTCAAGGGTAACAGTAAAAGAAAACTGGTTGTTGAAAGGATTGGGATAGGGCTGGCTTACTACAAAAGATGATGGTAACATTTCATCTTTGATGCCAACATACGTGGAGTCATAACGAAAATATTGCAGGCCGCCGGCATGGGTGCCGAAAATCAGGTCCGGTTCACTTTCGTCATCCCAATATAGTGCTCCCGGTGCGAGGTTTATACCCATGTACGGAATATCTGTTCTTAATTCAGCAACCAATTCCTCACTGTCCAGATAAGTGATCTCGTATAATTCACCACCTCTATTCCCCGCAAGAATATGTCCGTTAGCTAACACACATGGAGATGCATTATCTCCGATATCGATGTTCACATTTGATGTTGAATCAAAATTAACAGAACCAGCAGATCCCTGGTTCCAATAGACATGAATAATACCATCCTTATCCCCAACTATCAAATCATCATCACCATCCTGATCTATATCCCCAAATGATGGGGTGGCCCGACCGCTTAAATCAATAGTCAAAAAGTCAGCTTCCGGGTCTCCAAAAATGCAAAATAATGGATAGTCCTGATACTGATCTATCTTATAAAGTTTGCCGTTAAATTCCCCAACAAATAGTTCCTCTCCTCCATCATTGTTAAAATTAAAAAAAGCAGGTACCAGGTTATTTCCAATTTGCGTAAACCATTTTACACCGTCACCCACCAATGTTGGTTCTGCAGCTGAGCCATTGTTATTTAAATAATATATACTACCGTTCCAATTTATATTTGCACTATCACTATCGGTGCCAATCCATATTTCTACTGCATTTGAATTGCAATTAGTTGTCAATGTTGGATGTGTTCCTGAAACAAAATCTAAACCCGGCAAAAGCCTGGATGTTACCATTTCAAAGTTCCAGTTCTCTGCAGTGCCGTTGTTTTTAAAATAATAAAGATTATTCAGGTATTCTGTTCCGTATGCTCCTGACAAAACTCCCACCACCATATCGCCATCGCCGTCAAGGTCAAAATCGACAACACGAGCAATATTATGACCTGTGGTGAAAAAATCCGTACCTTGCGGAAAATCAGTGACCATCAGTGAATCATCATAATCTGGTGCAACAGACGTGCCATAATTCTCCAAATAAAACAACCCCGGCTGGTAAAAGTCACCCCAGATCAAATCCAAATCGTTATCGTTATCCATGTCGTAAAATTCCACCGCGTTGGCGCCATGGCGGCCCGGTGTCCAGACGATCTGGATATCCTCAAAAGTGCTGGTGACCAGCTCAAACTGGGGCAGCCCTCCTGATATGCCGTAGCCTTTATAATAGGCCAGCCGTCCTGAAATATCGCCAATAAAATAATCGATATGTCCATCGCCATCAATATCAGCAATGGCCGGAATCACGATCTGTCCGCCATACACTGGGAGATTATTTATATCCAGCAGCTCATCCGCAACCAATTCAAATTCACCATTCTCGTTGGACCAGTAACTGACATTATCTGAACCAGGAGTATGACTCAAAAGATCCTCATCACCATCACTATCAAAATCGTGAAAAGCAAACCACGTACCAATATTGATATCTTGAAAGGTTTTGGTCACAAAAGTGAACAATGGAATATTCCCGAACTGCCAATCTGCCACTCCTTCCCAATATTGCAAATACCCATCCCGATCATTGATAAAGCAATCTAAAATACCATCTCCATTCCAATCGATGAAGCGCGGATCAGGCTGGTTCAGCCCTCCAGAAAATGGTTGAAAAATCTCTTCGCCATCGAAAGTGACGGTAAAGGGGCTTACATCTCTAACATAGCCTTGGGAAAAAACATTGTTTAGCAATAGGATAAAGAATAATGCCTTCTTCATTCTAAAACAACTGATTCGGTATTTTGATCTATATCCCAAATGAGCAGGCGTTCTATTTCTTCGTTTAAATTGATATTACGTAGCAAAAACGGAGGTAAAGAACGAAAACGAAGGCGTGTGGTTATATCCAAATTTGATCCACTTTCAGGAGCAATGGTTGGTAGGTCAATTATATAATTCACAGTCCGTGAACCACTGACCGGTAACGTATAATTATTCATCCATGCCATATCTTCAACACTCACATTTAAAATCCCTGAATCACCTGTTTCATTATACAAAACGGTGTTAAAAACGTTTAATTGAGGGTCCACAATTTTTTCCGGATCGGTATAGAAATCATAAATATCTCCATTTTCGTCTAAATGACCTGATTGGAAAATAGTGTCTCCATCAATACTTGCAGTTACCTCCAGCCAAAGCTGTCTGGTAAATGTAACACCCGATGGAAAATTATGGCCGGCATTGTTTGCGATAATTATTTTAAACGATAAAGGTTCGTTAATTGAAATTGTATCAGTTATAGGTTCAAAAAAATTCACTTCTGCAGAGCTTTCAAGTAATTCTGCAATAGCTGACTCCAAACCATCATTAGATCCGCCAACTATTGATGTTCCAACCCCGGGAAAATAATGGCTGTGCAGATTTTCTCTTAATGGGCCCCCTTCAGCTGCATATCCTTCATAAAGAGGCATATGGCATGTTTGGCATTCGGAACCCATTGCGTCGAAGGCAGATCCTTCCCATTCAGAATTCGTAACTTCTGCATCCACTCCATTCACAGTGAGATTATGGCAGTTGCGACAAAAATTGGACTGATCATATCCTTCATGATACTCTGATTCATGAAATGAATTCTTTTGAGGATTATCAATGATGCTATATCGCGTTCCATCCATATAAAATTTAAAATCTGCTGTTTCAAAATTTTGTTCAGCTGTCTGAATATCCGTTGATTCCGGTAAATGAGTAAGTGTGTGGCACACATCGCATGTAACACCTTCCCGGATTTGAATAGGTAAAGTATTCATGGTTTCCTGTGTTAAATTTTTGTGATCGGTTATGGCATTTGTTAACGATGCAATAGGGCTGTGGCATTGAATACAAAAATCACCCAATACAACACCTTTAGCTTCATGTGTTATTTGTTCATTTTGTTGCAGTTTAAACCATACCGGGTCAGTAACAGAATAAGCATGCATGGATGCTGACCATTCCTCATAATGATTGGGGTGACAGTCTTGGCAATCCTCTGCGGAGCTAAAATCTTCTACCTTGAATGTTGTTTGGACCGGGCGCTGGGGTATGGGGTCTTCTCTGCCCTGGTCATCGCAGGAAATGACAAATAATAAAAAGGAAATGAATACCGAAAATGGTATTCTACTGAACGACAGCCACTCCCGTTGGCATAGATTCTGTTCCATTTCCTAAACCGATTGTGTATAATAATGTTGCAGATTCAGTATCATAAATAAAGGCATTTCCGCTTCCGGCGGAAGTTACGACTAAAAGAACATCATCTGCTGACAAAGCACAACCATGAAGCATGGACATGGAATCATCTGTCAGAGTAGAACCGGCACCAGTTTCCAAATTGACAGCAGTTACAGAACTACCCATACGGTTGGTAACATACAGCTGGGAATCATCCTTGGTTAACTGCATATGCCAGGGCATCATGCCGGTCATAATTGTATTTAAGCTGTCTCCTGTTGCAGTGTTAAACACGCGCACTTCCATGCTGTTGGAGCAGGAAATATAGAGTTTGGAATCATCGTGGCTCAATTCCAGTTCCAGGGCGTTGTAGAAACCATCATTAATCTCATAAGATGAAGGAACATCAGAACCTATTCTGAAATTTTCCGGCTGATAATTTTGTTCTCCAAACCTGCTTGTTTCAATTTTGAAGAAATGAGAAGCCTGGTTACTGGCGACCCAAAGAGTCTCGCCATCCGAACTCAAGGCAATCCCATGGGGCGAATCAGCGCCTACATCCACTGTACCAACCAAGGACATATCATGGGTGTCTATCTTATGAATGAGCTGGGAGGCTGTGCTCATCCCCATCATGGGCATAAAACGGGAAACGTACAAATATTCATTTTGCTCATCCAACGCCATCAGCGCCGGCATGTTGCCAACACGAACTGAATCAAGCAATTCATCTGTCTGTAAATCAAATTTTAGAACATAACCTGATGATATTAACGTACAGTACCAATAATTATGTGTTTCATCAATTACAATATAGTGTGGCATATCGCCTGTGTTGGTGTAATCCACATCCACGGTAAACATTGTTTCCCCGGCATTGATATCCACCACGGCAACCTTATCTTCACCCTGGAGGGTGATATATGCTTTTTGGACCTCTTTGGGATTGCGGTAATCACATCCGAGTAAAATGATTAAGCCAAAAAGAAGAAATGTCTTTTGCGCTAGATGCTTCTGGAAAAACTGAAGACCCATTTATCATCGTAATATTTAATTTCTTCAAAACCAGGGGTCATATCTTTTATCCACATTGGATAATCTATTCTTAGGTAATATTCCCTGCCAAATAGTTTCCTCGTATAACGCAAACCAAAGCCTGCATCAAAAAGGAGTTCGCCCCTAAAATTAATTTCACAATTGCAATCTTCCGGTGTCCATATCAGCCCGTGATCAATAAACATCGCAAACTCAAGATTAAACTTGGTTTTATAAAATACTTCCACAGTATTAGCCAGCACTTTATCAGCTCCGTCAAAATCAGAACCCAGATACCCGCGCAGATTGGCATCACCTGCCAAATGATAATTATTTCTCAAATCTGTATTATCGTAAAATGACGATTCATCGCGGAGGAAATGGCGTGCATACTGGTCTCCGGAGCCAGCCCCTGCAATTGTAAACTGTTCTCGTTCGGGAATACTGTTTTCATCTGTCCATATATAACCAACTATAATTCTATCCCTGATTCCCAATTTGAAGAATGGCACGTCCAGCTTAACTATGGAAGTAATCCTTGAGAAAGACCGGTCCGTGAAGCCTGCGGGAGAAGATGACAAATCAAGTGATAACGAACCGACAGGGAATGAAAAACCGTACCTGCTGTACATTACAAAAACAGATCCCATTTTATACTGATCAGTCCTATTTGTATCCAGTGTTTCAGTATAATAAAAACCAAAGTGCATTTTGTTCGACACAAAATCAAACAAGGAACCACTCAAATCAGCGGCAATATCACCACCGTGACCTCTTATACCACCCTGGTCAAAAGCATAGAAAGAAAAATCATTTTGCTTAAAAGTATGTACCGGCCTTCTTTTCCCGGAAATGAACCAGTATAAATTATCAGAATCCAATCCATAGTTAAATTGGGCAGTTAGCTCTTGCCAATTACTGTATTTCAAATCCAATCCAACCCCGGGCATATAGCCATCAAGTTCATGGTAATATAAGGTAGGCAGCCAATGGACACTATAACGATCCCGGGGATTAAAACCGGTGTTAAATAATCCAAACTGCCAAGCTATAGGCATTCTTCGAAAATAATTATTGCGACGGTCCACGTCCAGGGTTCGTACATCAGGATCCAATGATGCGGAGACAGGTTTGCTGTTTACATTAAATGAAAAAGAATCTTCTTTTCTTGATTCGTGGTTATGCCACCACTTTCGTACTGTTGACCCATTTTGCAATTTGACTTCCACTAGCTGCGGCATTTCCCGGTTGCCCAGCTTAACAATATCAACTGTAACATCCCATGACCCATCCGGCAATTGCTTTCTTTTTAATTTCTTCAATTTATAATCCAGAATCCGGGTATTATGCAGCCAGGGGTTAAAAAACCAATCCAGCTTTTGTCCGCTTACCTCCTCCATAGCAGTCACAAACCTATCCTCATTAACATGCTTCAGATGCCAGCGGTCATAATATTCCTGCATTGCAGCGTAAAATAAGGAATCTCCTAAAAGGTAGTTTAGCTCAGCCAGCATCAATGCAGGTTTGGTATAAGCGTTGTAGCGATAGGAACCGCCATTATTAAACATAAAGGATTTGCGGCTGATGGGTTCATCATTGCCACTGGTTTGAAAACGAATAGCCGACCATTGACCGCGGTCCACCGCATTATTGAATTTGGCGTGTTTTTTCACAAAAGGTTCATAGCGCTTTGATTCGTCCAAGTCAAATCCATGGGGTCCGTAACGGTCGATCATATACTGTCCTGTTTGGAATGATGTAAACCCTTCATCCAGCCATGCTTCGGTAACTTCATTATTTCCCAGGATGCCATAGAACCAAATATGCCCGATTTCGTGGAGGATGAGGCCTTCGCTTTCGCTGCCATTCATCACTAGCATAGGATATTCCATACCGCCGCCGCTCAAGCGGTCTGTTGTGGTTACCTGCGGGTAGGGATACATACCGAATTTTGTGCTCAACCATGCCAATGCTCGTTCAGAACGTGCAACAACTTTCCTGGTCCATTTTTCACCATTCTTATGATTAAAAAGCACGTGGACATCGATGCCGTTCCAGGAACCGTGTTCATAAAGAAAATTTGGTGAAGTTATCCATGCAAAATCATGGACCTGCTCTGCATGGAATGTGACAGAACGCCGGGAGGTAGAGTCTATTTTAGGTTTAATATCCAGGTATTTAATGTCCAGGTATTCATCCAGCCATTCTGAAAATTCTTTGGATGTATCAACCGTTACATCTGTCCAACCGGGATCCCCTTCTGTTACCACGCCAGTGGAACCAACGATATACCAGCCCGGAACGTCCATGGTCACATCAAAGGTACCGAATTCTCCATAAAATTCTCCTTCAGCATGAAAAGGAATATTGTGCCAGCCGTGCTCATCATATACAACAATTTTGGGATACCATTGGGCAAAATTATACTGCTCTCCTACCCGCCCGGCACGCTCCACTTGTTTACCCACGTAATGAACCCAGTTGAATTTCATGGTCAATGTTTCTCCGGGTTCCAATGGACTGGATAGTTCTGTGGACAGGATGGTATCATCCACTTGAAATGTATCTGCTATAATAGAACCATTTTTAGTAATGGTGAGACTGGAAACATCCACTCGACTGAAATAGTCTTCCTTACTTTTTATGAAATTTGCCGCCCGTCCCAGCCGGCCAAATTTTTGCTGATATTCCCTGTATTTGACTGACCCTTCCTGAAAAGCATTGGGTAAGAGGTGCAGGTACATGTTGTTCAAATCATTTGGTGAATTGTTTGTGTAGGCAATGATAGAATTTCCACCAACAGTATGTTTTTCAATGTCCAGTTTCACATCCATTGTATAATGAACATATTGTTGAAAATAATCTTCTTCAGCAGCAATAATAGAAAATAGTATAAGTAGTATGACTGCCCCTCTTAAATAATATTTCATCTTGTGTCTTTCTACAGGTTTACAAGTAGGGTTCAATATCGTTGTAAAAGATTTTTTCTGAACGTGGTCCAAGGTATCTTTTTACGATATATCCGTTGCGGTCAATCAGGAAAGTGGTAGGGATACCTGTTATGGGGCTGTTGGTTGCATTACCATAATCTCTCAGTGCAATCTGGGTTTCGTTGGCTGATATATCAGTTAATAGTAAATATTCAATTTTCCATTGATCGGCAAATGATTGAATACGTTGTGGTGGACCGGAAGTCAATGTAATCCCAACAATCTCCAAGCCATCTTTATTGTATTTATTATGCAGATTTTTAAATTCAGGAATTTCTGCACGGCAAGGACCGCACCACGTTCCCCAAAAGGTCAGTAAAACCACTTTCCCCTTCATATCACTCATTTTGATCAAATCACCTGATGTGGTGGCCAATGTAAACTCTGGTGCCGAAACTGCATTGGCTGGTAATTGCGGCTGGGAAAGAATTTTATTTACCACTACACTATTCTCACCACCAGAACTCTCTGTCGAACCACAGCTAATAAGTAGGAGTATATTGAAAATGGCTAAATTATTTTTCATCTATCTTGTCAATCCTTTATCTAAAAATTTCAGGAATTCATCCAGGTTCCGAGTCATCCCGGGAAACTTCCCCAGCACATCATCTTCCGGGCTTAAAATAACATAATAAGGCAGCGCCGCCGTACCGAAACGGTCGATCTCATACTGTTGTTTTTCCCGGTAATTATTGCCGCCGTCTGTATACAAGCGCACCAGCACAAAATCTTTAAAACGGTCTTTCACTTCATCTTTCGTAAAGATATTCGATTCCATCCAGCGGCAGTTGGTGCAGGTATAGCCGGTGAAATCAACGAAAATATTCTTGCCAATCATATTGGCTTTAACAAACGCAGCATCCAACTCCGTATACCATTGCAATTCTTCTCCGCCGTTCATTTCAGAGATCATACCCACTTCTTCAGTCAATTTTGGAGGTAGATAGGAATAGATCAAGCCGTGGATGGGACGTCCGAACAGGCCTGTACTTAAGTAGAGGGCGAAGGTTAAAAAGAAGATACTCAACATCATCCGCGGGACACTGACCATCTCAACTTTAGAGTCGTGGGGTAATTGGATCTTACCCAACAAATAAAAACCCGTAAAGAACATGAGTATCGCCCAAATGGCCAATACGGAAATATGCGTAAAAAACTGCCAATTCCAAACCAGGTCTGCATTGCTGAAAAATTTAAATGCAGCTGCTAATTCCAAAAAGCCCATGACCACTTTAACAGAATTCAGCCAACCTCCGGATTTGGGCATACGTGCCAAATATTGTGGAAAAAGCGCTAAAAAGAAAAAGGGTAGCGCGAAAGCAGCACTAAAAATAATCATACCTAATGCAGGCCAAAACCAATGTCCCTGGCTGGCAGCAACCAGCAGCAATCCAACGAATTGAACGGTACACGTGAATGAGGTCAACGTAAATGTGACTGCCATAAATAATGTACCCACATAACCGCCTCGACCTTCCTGCTTCTGGACCAATTGACGCAAACTGGATGGCAATTGTATTTCGTACATACCAAACAATGAAAGGGCAAAATATGTAAATAGTGCACCGATAAATAAATTAACCCAGGGGTTTGCCGCCAACTGGTTAGCTCCAGATGCGCCTAAGGTTACTGCCAAAATCAAACCCAATAAGGTAAAAGTGGCAATAATACCCAAACCATAAATTGACGCCTGCTTGATGGGGTTCTGGTCTTCTAATTCACCCTGGTGTGTAAAATAAGAAACAGTAATGGGAATCATGGGGAAAACACAGGGTGTTAATAATGCCAAGAAACCCATAGTGAGGGCCAGGATTACAAATGGCCAAAAGCCCTGGCTGATGGCTGCATCCAGGTCAATATTCCCGCTTGCATCAGTAAAAGATGCGGCAACAAATTGGATGTGGTCTTTCCGCGGTTCACCCGCTTCGATTACAACAGGTACATCTACAGTAACTTCTTTAGGCGGATAGCATAATGATGCATTGCAGACCTGGTAAAGTATGGATGCTTTTAAGATGATATTTCCGGGATCTATATTGCCATCCAACTGCACCGGAATCGTATATTTTGTTGTCCCTTCGTGGTAGCGGGTAACGGTCATAAACCCTTCGTCAAATTTTTCCACTGGCTGCGGTTCATCGATCTTACCCTGCCGGGAGACATAATCGCCATCTACTGTGATGGTTGTAGCAATGGGACCTTCACCGGCATCGTGCAGCGCATAAATATGCCATTCGTGTTCCATTTCGGCAGTCATTTCTACATGGATAACTTCCCCGGCTCGGGCAGTTGAACTGATCGATGCCGAAACAGTTACCGGGTTCATTTGTCCCCAGAGGACCATCGTGAGAGCGAAAAAAGTTATAAGTATTCTTTTATGGTTCATTTTCGGCGAGGAAAATAGTGGTTTTAACGTGTTAACCCCAATTTTTGTTTCCAGCGGTAAATTATACTGTTTTTACGTTTCATGTCGGCTTTTAACTCATTCAAAGATACAATGGCGGCATCCCTGCCGTTTGTCAGCAGGGTGTCAAATTCATCAAAACGCGACCAGTGCAGGTCGCCAACATCGGGGTGGATCACAAAATCCGCTTTTTCAATTTTGGATTTGGCAAGATACTGTGATTTGATCATATCAGAACGCACCATGATTTCATAGATATTTTGTTTCTTCATTTCCGAAATGCTGTTCTTGGTGATGTTCACTGCCAGGACATAATTGCCCTGTTCTTTCAGAATGTCCACCGGGACAGGGTCAATAACACCGCCATCCACCAATACCTGTTCTCCCCGCCTGGTCGCTTCAACATACCCCGGGATGGTACAACTCAATACCAGCGCGTCAATCAAATTACCCTGGTTATGGATGATTAATTCTCCGCTCTGCAGGTCCGTCGAAGTAACAAAAAGTGGAATGGATAGATCCGCAAACTTTTTTGCAGGAACCAAAAACCCGATAGCTTTCTCCAACTTCTCCCGCTTGACAATAAAGGATTTCTGCTGGGACATGACCAGGATAATGCGGTTACGTACGAATTTTACCATCTGCCCCAAGGCAGAATCCGGGTAGAGGTCGGCCTGGATCCGTTTGGTTCCCATGGCTTTGAAATCGGAGGAAGCCATAAATGCGCGAAACTGTTCTTCGATCCACTGGGGGTCCTGTTTATAGGCGTACATGGCGCCAATGACGGAACCGGCGCTGGTACCTGCAATGTGATCAAAATTGATCCCCTGTTCGTGGAGTACTTGCAATACACCTATATGTGCTGCTCCCCGGGCTCCTCCACCCCCGAGGGCTAGACCGATATTAATACTCATTGTTCTAAGGCTGTACTCCGAGGCATTAATGATACGGTCATTTCAACTTTTTCCTTGGGATTATCACGGCTGTCCCTGGGCGAATTCACAATATTCTGGATCACTTCCAACCCGGAAATGACCTGACCGAAAACAGTATATTTATTATTCAATCGATGGACCGGGGCTGAGCAAATGAAGAACTGGCTGCCGGCACTGTTGTCTTCCTGTGCTCGGGCCATAGATAAGGCACCGGTAACATGGGGACGGTCATTGAATTCAGCCGGAAGTGTCCAGCTAGCTGTTACACTCTCATCACCATGACCAAAGTATTTTGCAGCATGACCACCCTGGCCGTCATTCATTTTATCGTCATCCCTAGAATTTGGATCGCCCCCCTGGATCACAAAGCCAGGAATGACACGGTGAAAAGTGGTTCCGTCAAAATAGCCGTTCTGGGCATGGATCTTAAAACTTTCCACATGCTTTGGCGCCACGTCTGGATAAAATTCCAATACCATATCACCAAATCTTGTAGATACAACAACTACCTCTTCTTCTTTCGCGCATGAATTCATCATTAACAGTCCTATTAATACAATAGTTAAATGTTGCACTTTATGCTCCTGCTTCCAGGTTTTTCTATAGTTATCCGGGATAATTCTTCCGGCACGTCACCCGGATGGTAACTCACGGCTTCCTGTTCCGTTACAGAAAATTGATTTTCATGGAGGTCCGCCTTGCCGTTGCTGCGGTCCACCACGACTCCTACACCAACTATAACACCACCGTGTTCTTTAACCACATTCATGACCTCTTTTACGGAGCCACCGGTTGTGATCACATCTTCAACCACTAATATCTTCTCATTCTCGCTAATATCAAATCCACGACGCATGGTCATTTCTCCACCTTGACGTTCCGCAAAAATGGTTTTTACACCTAGTTGTCTCCCAACTTCCGTGCCGATAACGATGCCTCCTACAGCTGGAGAAATGACAGTGTCGATCTCTGCATTCTTAAAATGATTAACGATCATTTCTGCAAAATGGGATAAATGCTCGGGATACTGCAGCACTTTGGCACATTGAAAATACGTGGCACTGTGGCGGCCGGAGGTTAGCACAAAATGACCTTCTAATAGAGCACCTGTTTTTTTGAAAATGTTTATGTATTTATCCAATGATCTTTCTCATTTTTTCAACATAGTCTTTTGCTGTATTATGGATCGCTTCAAAACTTTGATCTCCTGCAAAACTGATGCTACGGGATACATTGATAAGCGCTACTCCGTTTGTATTTCCCAACCTTAAACTGGCTTTCAGATCTCCACCCTGGGCGCCCACTCCGGGAATGAGCATGGGTAATCTTGGAGCATTATTACGAACAATGTCAATTTCTTCCGGAACTGTTGCTCCTACCACCAATCCTACGTTATCATTAATATTCAGTGCGGCGCAATATTCGG
>Ga0208638_1000624_pt1 | contig 23308 bp, 20 predicted proteins | sample ETNtaG_34_FD_185753 | JGI IMG/M metagenome (GOLD analysis project Ga0208638, IMG submission 185753) | Marine microbial and viral communities from oxygen minimum zone, Eastern Pacific Ocean - ETNP201306SV51 (SPAdes) (version 2) | ecosystem: Environmental > Aquatic > Marine > Oceanic ...
ACGATGAAGGTTTAATGATTTGCAAACAATTATGGGGCGGTCATGAAACAACCCAAATTTGACATTGACCTAACTACTAAGGTTAAAAAGAAAGGAAACGGTTTTGTTGCATGGTGTCCGGCCATTGGTATTTCCTCTCAGGGTGAGACAAAAGAGAAAGCCTTGAAAAACCTTGATGAAGCTGTAAAACAATTCGTAAAAGTCTGCTATGAAAAAGGTATTTTCGATAAATTAATCAAAAAAAATCAATCACTGATAAACTAATCAAAATAGTAAATTCTTAATTATATTTTTTGTATTAACGATTCTGTAACAGAAACAATATCCCCTACATCTTTGGAATAACCGTCAGCGCCGATTTCCCCGGCAAATGACTTGGTGACGACTGCTCCGCCTACCATGACCTTGCAATTCAAGCTTTCTTTCCTCATAGAGTCTATGACTTCCTTCATCTGCATCATGGTTGTTGTCATAAGCGCGGATAAAGCAACCAGATGAGCCTTATGTTCTTTAGCCGCTTTTAGAATATCTTCACAGGGAACATTTTTCCCAAGGTCAATAACATTGTAACCAAAGTTCCCGAGCATAATGACACAAATATTTTTTCCTATATCATGGATGTCCCCTTTAACCGTGGCAAAAACAATTGTTCCTTTGCTCTGCATCATTCCAGATTTTTCCATCAGTGGTCGGAGAATATCCACACCCCGTTTCATAGTATCGGCGGAAGCGACAAGGTGGGGGATAAATTTCTTTCTTTTAGCAAACAGGTCTCCCAGATGACGAATAGCCGGTGTCATAACATCCACAAACAGTTCAAAGGGGTCCTCCTCTTTTTCAATAGCTTTTGAAACTAAGGCCTGAATGGAATCTTTTTCTCCTTCAAGTACCGCGTCAAAAATCAATTCTCTTATTCCTTTTGTTTTTAAATGAGTTTCTTCTTTCTTTTCATCTTTTTTTTCGGTTTCTGCAAAAGCAGCCTGCAAATCTATGTATTTTTTACAACCGGTATCTCGTTCGGCAAACAGAGAAGCCGCCGCCGCAACCTTGTGCATTTCCGGGTCATATGGATTTATTATCGCAGCGTCGAGCCCCCTGGAAACAGCCATTCCCATAAATGTATTATGAATCGTTTTCCGGCCGGGCAGACCGAAAGACACATTGCTGATACCTAAAATAACAGGGACATTTAATTCCGTTTTAATAAGATGAACAGCATTCAGGGTCTCCCTCGCGCCATCCTGCATGGCGGACACCACAAGCGCAAGACAGTCAAAAATAATATTTTCTTTTGCAATGCCGTACTGTAAAGCGCGCTTCAATATTTTTTTCGCACACTTTAATCTGTCTTTCGCTTTTTCCGGGATGGTATCTCCGGCAGTCAGTCCGATTACTGCAGCACCGTATTTTTTGACAAGCGGTAATATTATTTCTAATCTTTCATCTTCCGCGTTTACAGAATTGACCAGTGCCTTCCCTGTATAATTTATCAAGCCTTGTTCCAGGGCGTCAGGATTCGAACTGTCAATAACGAGCGGTATATCCACTACATTTTGAACCGCGGCTATGGCTTTTGCCATCATAGCCGGTTCATCAATCATCGGGACTCCCACATTAACATCCAGGGCGTCCGCCCCTGCTTCAAACTCTTTGCGAGCCTCTGTAACAATAAGGTCGGTTCTTCCTTCTTTAATCGATTCTGCAAAAGATTTCTTCCCTGTGGGATTGATCTTTTCACCGATTTTAAAAAATGGATAACCCTGTCCTATATAAGCTGTTTTAGACCTGCTGGTTATCCTGAGACAGGATGATTTGGTTTTTGGCTTTGGAACTTTGTTTTTTAAAATTTTAGAGATTAGCTTGATATATTCCGGAGTAGTCCCGCAGCACCCTCCAATAATATTAGCCCCAGCCTGTACAAATTTTTTAGCGAATGAAGCTACTTCATCCGCGGACGCGGGAAAAATAGTTTTTCCACCTTTATTAACCGGTAAACCGGCGTTCGGTTGAACAGATATAAACCTCTCCGTCGCTTTTGCCAGTTTTTCCACCACCGGCAGCATATACTCCGGACCGGTAGAACAGTTCGTTCCGATAATATCCACATCAAGCCCTTCCAAGACAACTGCGGCGGTTTCCGGGTCCGTTCCTGTATCCGTAAGCAGATCTTTGGTGAAGGTCATCATTGCCATTATTGGGACTTTCCCCACTTCTTTCGCGGCAACCACGGCGGCTTTCATTTCCTGCAGGTCGAACATGGTTTCAATGGAAATCAAATCTACACCCGCGTCCACAAGTATCTTTACCTGCTCTTTAAATATTGCCACAGCTTCTTTAAAAGGAAGTTCTCCAAACGGTTCAATGGTTGTACCGCAGGGCCCGATATCCCCGGCAATAAAGGATTTGCCTTTGGTTGCTGCACGAGCATTGGCAACAGCAGCCTTGTTAATTTTCTTCAGGTTTTTTTCATTCTGAAACTCCCTGAGGCGGAGTCGTGAAGAACCGAATGTATTTGTTAAGATAATGTTGCTGCCGGCCCTGACATATTCCGCGTGAACGGATTTAATAATGTCCGGTTTTTCAATATTCCATAGATCCGGCGCGTAACCCGGTGGCAAGCCTTTATCCTGCAAAAGAGCGCCCATGGACCCATCAAGAACCAGGATTTTATTTTTTAATTGTTTTAGGATTTTTGACATAGAACCTTAGAATTTATCATAGAGAGGCCAGTGGCCGCAATCACAATTGAAGCTTTCCGTAGCAAGCTTCAGCGTAGAGTAAAATTTATTTCAAGTTCGCTCATTATCCCCGCAGCACGCTGCTGAGAATGCACTCGCTAAACACTTTCGGTAAGGAAAACCGAATTCAAGTCTTCGCAGCTACTCTCCATAGGGCGAATCTACGGAGCTAATTGGACGGTGATCCTTTTGTGTGTGGCCGTCTGGGCACGCTGCGCTTAAAAGTGTTCGCTTATGTTTTGAAGTAATATTTTAGCTTTCTTTTTGGCAAGTTCATTGGCAAGACGTTGAGAGGGGAGAATATCAGATGGGGAGTCTGATACTTCTTTAAGAAGATTTTTAAAAAGTGTTTTATTTTGTGTTTGTATGGCGTAGGATTTCGCGTAAAAGACTTGGCCCATCAGGAACTTCCTTTGAGTTATCTCGAGCGCTTTATTAAAATGGAATAACGATTTTTCGGGTTTTCCTCCAAGCATTGGAGGTGTGCTTCCATATAATACCCCAAAAAACAGATGCGCGCCGCCAAAATAATAGCCCTCGTTTAGTTCTAACACCCTCTTCATCATTTTTTCTACTTTGGGAAGAGAAATGAGAGCTTCCGGAGAATTACGGTTGAGGTTTATCAAGCTACCCCAACAGTACGCGGCCCAAAAAAGAGAGGGGAGAGTTTGATTGTTGATATTGCCTAATGCCGTTTTAAAAGATTCGTTCCCTTTTTTCATAGAATCCTCGAAAGATTGATCGGATTTTAAAATTTGCAAGCCGTAGTTTAGACCTCTCCGATAAAAAATTTTTGCCTTTTCCCTGTCATCTTCCTCAACAAAGCTAAACGCGTAAGAACAAAATCCTTTTGCGGCAAGCAAAAGAAGTTCCTCATTTCCCGGGTCGGTTTTTATTACCCCCTCCAGCATTTTTAGTTGGGATGCAATGGCTTTTTCCGCGAAATCAGGGTCTTCTTCTTCGTTTAGAGCTATGTCAGTATTTTTGAGTATGGAAATAGAAGATTGAACAGCAATACGATCTGTACTGCATGAGGTAAGGAAAAAGACAATCAGGGAGAAAGCCATTGTTAAAAAAGTGGATTGCAAATTGACGATTTTGGAGTGGCTTGATTTCTTATTTGTGAATTTTAATCTGAAATCCGTAACTTTATCCCTTTGTGTTTTTGCGGCAAAAGGTTTTTTTTGCATCGAAAGTATTTATTGAAGAATGGAAGAGCTAATGTTGAAGAAAAGAATCCACGAAATCAGTATAGAATTCTCCTTTAACAAAATGTTTGTTTTTGAAAACTTTTCGATGAAATTGAATAGTAGTTTTTATTCCCTCTACCTGAAACTCATGCAAAGCCTGGTTCATTTTTCTGATGGTTTCTTCTCGATTTTTTCCATGAACAATCAGTTTGGCAATTAGAGAATCATAATATGGGAGAACCGTATAATCACAATATATAGCTGTATCCACTCTTACGCCGGGACCACCAGGTATATTTAACGCGGTTATTTTTCCGGAACATGGGATAAATTTTTTTGGGTCTTCGGCATTTATACGGCATTCAATGCTGTGACCTTCAAAATGATAGTTTTTTTTCTCTGATAAAAGCTCCTGACCAGCGGCTATTTTAATCTGTTCTTTTATCAAGTCTATACCGGTTACCATTTCTGTTATAGGATGTTCCACCTGGATCCGAGTATTCACTTCAATAAAATAAAAGTTCCCTGCGGGATCAACTAAAAACTCAACAGTGCCAGCGGAAGTGTAATTAGCTGCTTTTGCCGCTTGAATTGCGGCTTCTCCCATCTTTTTTCGCAAAGAATCGCTAAGTGTGACAGCAGGAGTTTCTTCTATCAGTTTCTGATGACGACGCTGGATAGAACAGTCTCTTTCTCCCAGGTGGATAATATTCCCCTTAGTATCAGCAAGAATTTGAAATTCGATATGTTTTGGTTTTTGGATATATTTTTCTATGTAAAGGTTCGATTCTCCGAAGGCATTAAAAGCCTCTTTTTGAAGAGAGGAAAATACTGCTTCGAATTTTTCTCCTTTTTTTACTATTCTCATTCCTCTTCCGCCGCCTCCGAAGCATGATTTAATTATTATCGGATACCCAATTTCCCTGGCCATTTTTTTGGCTTTTTCAGCGGAATCCACTTGATCTTCTGTGCCTGGGATAACCGGGATTCCTGCGGCTTTCATAATTTCCTTGGCCCTTGCTTTATTTCCAAGGGTTCGTATGTTTTCTGATGAGGGGCCGATAAATTTAATCTTGCAGGAATGGCAGATTTCAGCAAAGCGGGCGTTTTCCGATAAGAATCCATATCCCGGATGAATGGCATCCGCGCCCGTTATTTCAGCAGCACTGATAATGCGGGGAATTTGAAGATAGCTTAGATGGCTTTCCGGAGGACCTATGCAGACAGACTCATCCGAGAAACGAACATGAGGAGAGTTTTCGTCAACTGTAGAATGTACGGAAACTGTTTTGATTCCCAGCTCCCGACACGCCCTGATTATTCTTAAAGCAATTTCACCACGGTTGGCTATTAAGATTTTATGAAACATATTGATAGTGATTACACAGCGCAGGATTGCGACAACTAAAGAATAAGCAACATCAGACAAGAATGCTTCAGCAGGTCTGTCCTGAGCGAAGTCAAAGGGCTCAGCCTCACATGTCACCCTGAACCTGCCGAGAGGGTTCCCCGACTCTGAGGTTACGTAAAAACTTTGTTAAAAAGCCAATATTATAAGTTGTAGTACAGATCAAAATCTGCAAATCAAAAATCTTAAAGTGGCTCTATGAGGAAGAGAGGCTGTCCAAATTCCACGGGAGTGCCGTCATCAACGTAGACTTTAATAATACGCCCTTTTCTATCAACCTCAATTTCATTCATTATTTTCATGGCTTCGATAATACACAGGATTTGCCCTTTTCTAACGATTTCACCTTCCTTTACAAAAGGTTTTTTATTAGTACCCGGAGCATGATAGAAAGTGCCGACGATAGGTGATTCAAATTTTATTAAACCTTCCATTCCCGCTTCATGAGCTTCCTCTGTTTTTCCAATAGCTGTATGGGAAGGTTTGGCAGCAGGGCCTTGCGCAGGAGGGGCTGTTTGAATGATTTCTGTTTCATGGGCAGATTTTTTTAAACGGACTCTAAACCCTGACTCTTCTACTTCCAGTTCGGACAACATTTTACTATCTTCAAAAATAGATATAAGTTTTTTGATTTCTTTAAAATTCATTTGTTAAAGGTGTAAATTGTTGATGAAACAGATAACAGGTTTATGTTTTTTCATATATTCTATTAATATTTTTCAACCAGTTTTCTAAAGAACAGACTATTATATCTGAACCTTTTAAGCTATCATCTTTTTCCTCGCTTTGCTTCTTTAATTGAGGTTTTATTATTTTATAAACATTTTTTTTCTTTCTCTCGACCTTCTTTTCATCTTTTTTTACTGAAATTTGCGTCTCTTTGCCTTCTTCTGCAGAAGTTAGAGTCCCCAAATCTTCTTTTAAATTCTGTTCAAGCCTCTTTATTTGATCATGAACCAACACATAAGAGTCGGACACAGCTTTGCCAGAAGGAATAAGACAAGCCAGTTTTCTTAATTCTATCAATGCGCTCTTTTCATCTTTTTCATCTAAATAATATTGAATCAGCGCTTTATGAGCTGCATAGTGCCCCTGAGAGTCACAAGCGACTTTTTTAAATATTTCCGCTGCTTTATCAACTTCCCCATTTTCACGGTAAAGAAAAGCTAAATAATATTTTGCAGTTACATAATTTGAATGGATAGAAAGACACTTTTGCAGCGCATCGATCGCTTTTTCTAAATTGCCTTTATGGTAAAAAATAGACGCTAAAGGCAAATAGAGAAAAGAATTGGGGTCCTTTTTTAAGATTCTACTATAAACCCGCTCCAGGTAAGATAGATCATCTTCTTTTCTTTTCCTTTTAATATTAAACATTTATCAGCCTAAATCTATTCTCTCCTGGATAATTTGGCGCTCTCGTTTAAAAATATATCTTATCAGCGTTTCGGTATGAGACTTTTTCATATCTTTGAATCCGATACAACATATATGCTTATCTTTTCGGGAAGGGGCGGCTCTATCAATGAATCTGAGCACTTCTGCCGGGGTATGCATTTTGTGGTTATCGGGCGGAAGCGTAAAAGTGAATTTATCGAATTCCTCTCCTTCCATAATAATCCTCTCTGTGTAAAAAGCCAGCCCTCCGGCGCTGATATCCACTGCTTCTTCCACTCCGCCTTCTTCGGACAGCACATACACGGGTTCATTAAGAGATGGTTTGAGTCTTACGGACTGCCGGTGTTCCACTTTTTTGATTTCTTCAGGCATCGATATCTTGAACGCTATAAATTCATCCTTTTCCATCCCAACATATTTGCTCTCAAAGCCGAAATTTTTTCCCTTAAAAATGTAGTTGAAGGTAATCTTTTTTGAGTTCACAATAAGGTCGTTCCCATTTTCTGGTATTACAGTGTCCATAAAGATACCCGGCTCTTCTTCTTCCTTATCAAGCCTTAAAAAGATAGTGGAGTATAGCTCAGGATCATCATCAAGATGGAGATGAACAAAGCCGCTTTCTTTGACCATCTCTTCTAAATGGAATGCTATCTGGTGGGAATCAGTAAGATCGTCCGATATAGCCGCTTTCGCTTCTATCTTCTCAACTTTTTCATCTTTATTAAAAAAGTCTACTAAAAAATCAAATAAGCCCATATTTTTTAATTGGAAAGGTCAGTTTTTTTTTACAAATATACTTTGCGTGTCTGAATATGTCAAGACCTCTCACTGATTATAGATGATAAAGATTGAAGCTCCCTGCGGTAAGCTGCGTGGTATCTTCAGTGAAGAGTATAATATTTTTTCAGTTCGCTCTCTAACCCCGTCACAAGCAGCGAGGAATGTGTTCGCTAGACTGTTTCAGGAGAAGCGAAGAGAGAGGAAATTCTTTTTTTAGATGCTTTTTATTTTTTGTTTTTTTTTACAGCGACTTATATAAAGCACAGCGCCTTATGCAACGTTCCCCTCTTCTCCATTTTCCCTTTTCTTTGTGACAAGGTTTTTTTAAGTTGTAACTACACAAAATTATGAATATTATCCGGTTTTTCTACTTGTTAATAATCAGCTTATTTAAATTATCTCTGGCCGGTTTATAATAAGGGTTACTTTTCAATGCTTTCTGGTAATAAATTTTTGCCTGATTAACATCCCCCATAAAGTGATATGCAACACCTAAATTACCGAGCGCCTCAACATAATGCTGATTTGCCTTAATGGCTCTTTTTAATAATATTACTGCTTCATCGTAGCGGCGCTCATGAATATAAATAACTCCCAGGTTATTGAGAGCAAGAAAAAAGTCCGGGTCGATATCTACGGCTTTTTGATAAAAAGTCCGGGCATCTGAAGTTTTGTTTATCAGCTCAGAAATTTTTCCAATATTGTAGATGGCAAGGGGATGTTCCGGGTTAAAAGAAACAGCCTTTTTATATTCATCCAGTGCTTCTTGGAGTTGTTTCTTTTTCACAAAAATATTTCCCAGACCTATAAAAGCGTAGTAAGAATCAGAACGTTTCAATTCAATAGCAGATTTGTACTTTAATATCGCTTCTTCCTGCCTTCCTTGAAGGTCATATAAATTACCGAGGTTAACAAGCGTAAGGCTATATTTTGGGTTCAGTTCTATAGTTTTTCTGAAAAAATTTTCTGCTTTATCAAACTCTCTTTGTTTAAATAATATTAGACCGACTTCATTATACGGTCGGGCTTTTAAAGGGGATTTTTTCAAGGCATCCGTCCAAATCCGTTCATCATTTCTCCATGTAAAATTTCTATCAATCACATTGAAACAAAATAATAAAATTACTAACAGGAACACAAAATGCTCCGGGATAAAACCCCATTGACCAAAATTTAAGAAACTATTTTTTATTTTCTTTTCTGCTGCCAGAAGGATAGCAGCAAAGAAAATAAAAAGTCCAATAGACGGCAGGTAAACACGGTGTTCTGAAACAAGCTCATTCAATGGGATGAAACTGGATGTGGGAGCCAGGGTGACAATAAACCAGAACAGACCGAAAGCCAGCCATCTTTTTTCATTTTGAATTTTTATAAAAAAGAACGCTAGTGAAAGAATTATTAAAAGAGAAAGAGCGATTTGAGTAAACCCTAATGAATAAAAAGACGGGAAGTCCGGGTCAATATTTAAGTTAAAAGGAAATAAAAACAGACGTAAGTAGTATAAAGGGATGGCATTAATTTGAGTTGCAAAATAGACCAGAGAATTATATTTACCCGATCCGGGATCAGGAACATGTTTTGCGCCATAGTATAGTGCGACAAGACCAGCGAACGCCAGAGATATTAATAAGGATTTATTCTCTTTAATAAATACGCTTGTTGGACGTTTAGCAGAATAAAAATAAAAATTCATTCCGAATAAAACTAATGGTAATGTAGCAACATTTTGTTTTGAAAGCCAACCTGCCATAAAGGATAAAATTGCTCCACTTAAAAAAAAGAAAGATAATAAATTTTTATTGTTTTTATGTAATTCTCTCCATTGGATAAAAAAGCAGATAGACAATAAATAAAAAAAAGCCAAAAAAATTGAAGCCCTGCCACTTAAATAATAGATTGTCTCAGTGTTTAATGGATGTAAAGAAAAGAGCAGGGCGGAAAAAAAAGAGAGGGAATACGCTCTTTTTCTGCTTAAATGAAATATCATCCAGTAAATTAAAAGAGATGTTCCTATGTGGAAAGTAAAGTTAGTTATGTGGTATCCGAGAGGCCTTAAATGTGAAAAATAGTAGTTTGTCGCGTAGGAAACCCGGACAAGGGGACGAGTATTAATATTGGTGATGCTTGAAAAGACCCTTTTGAAATGTTTGATATCAAAATTCTGGAGGATTGTTCTTGCATCGTCATAAACAAATTCGTTTTGAAAATGATTGAAATAAATAATTGAGGATAATATAAAGATAAGAAAAAAATGTAATGCAATTTTTTTTCTATGCATGCATGGTATTCTTTTGACCAGAGTCCGATGCCTTTGATAATGGAAGTAGCAATTATTGGACCCTCTGTTTTTTTATTCTTTACAGCTTTGCTATCTGAAAAGTTTAGGTCCTATTGTCATTCCTTTTGGGTAGTTCTCAAGAAAATGCTCACTTTATATTTCTCTTTAAGATTTCCAGCTATCCCCGGACATGAGAACAAAGGAAACGTTATAAGAAAAGCCAACGGAGTTCGTTAGAAACAAATAAGGTTAAAAACCGAGACTTGAACTAACAGAATGATAATACTTCCAACAGGGAAGACAAACCGCACTTACAGGTTGAAATCAAACTGCTTATGGATAACATTTTTAAGTGTCTTATGTGAAAATAACATGAACTATTTGTTTAACTACACTATGCACAGGGAGAGTCGCCACAGAAAGTAACTTGCTGCGTTGTAGTACCAATACCTGTAACAGTTCCTGAAACGGTAACTACTATATTTATACCCGCCCCTATATCTGCAGTATCTACGCTTAAAAAAGAGGTAGCCACACCACTGCTATTTGTAGTTAGAGGTGAAGCAGGAAAAAAGATTGGTGTTACACCAGTAGCGCTTGCTGACCCGGCGAGCGTAATAGAAGCATCTTCAAATGCTGAGCCGCCGGCGTTAGTTACAGTAAAAGTAAGTAATGTCTATTCAAAAGAGCCAGTATCAGAATCGGCGATACTAGTAGATGCTGCAGATATAGTGAGGCCAGCAGCAGTAGAAGAGGAAGGGGAAGAAGGGATGTTCTCTCCTGTCGTACCGGGGCAGCCTGAAATAAAGATAATGGTAAGGAACAATGTTCCAAAAAGTAATGCATGGGCAGCTTGAAATCTTTTATTCTTCATTTAAGTCTTTCCTCCCCGATTATTCTTAAAGACCAGTATTGGCTACCAAGACACAAAGACTTAAAATCATAGTGTCTTGGTGACTAAATTTTTCGTGACGATTTTCTTAGCTTGCTAATGCTTTCAAACTTTCAAGTATTATTTCATTCGGAATATCATCTCTGATTACAACGTCTCCTGGCTTTTTCATTAAAATGAGTTTAATCCTATCATTTATTACCTTTTTATCATAGTAAAGAGTGGTCAGGATTTTCTCAGGGCTAATTTCCGGTAGTTGCGTGGGTAAATCATAAGATTCTATGAGTGTCTTTACTCTTTCAACATCTTTTTTATCGCATAGTCCGGCTTTATGAGAGATAAAAGCCGCAGCGACCATTCCAATAGCCACGGCTTCTCCATGTTTGTATTTCTCATATCCGGTCAGACTTTCCAACGTGTGGCCGATCGTATGTCCATAGTTTAAAACCGAGCGAAGTCCATTTTCCCGCTCGTCTTTTGAAACAATGGAAGCCTTGATTTTGCATGAGGCTCCAATAATATACTGCAATGCATTGAAGTCCAGATTTTTAATATCGTTGATGCGGCTTTCCAAAAAGTTAAACAGCATTTCATCGGCAATTATTCCATATTTAATAATTTCCGCCATTCCACACCTGAATTCAATTTCTGGTAATGTTTTCAGGGCGCTCAGGTCTACAAGAACAGTTGCCGGTTGATAGAAAGCGCCGATCATATTTTTTCCTAAAGAGTGATTGACAGCGGTTTTCCCGCCGACACTGCTGTCTACCTGGGCGAGCAAAGAAGTCGGTAGTTGAATATAAGGGACTCCCCTTCTATATGTTGCCGCCACAAAACCGGTCAGATCACCTATGACTCCACCACCCAAAGCGATTAAAGGGGAGTGTCGATCATGTTTGAGAACAAGCAGACGGTCGTAGATTTTTTCCGCTTCCCGCATATTTTTGTATTTTTCTCCGTCCGGGACTTCAATAACTTCCATTTCAAATCCATTCTTTTTTAGATTTAAAATGATTCTTTCAGCATAAATCTTTATGAGGTTTGAATTAGAAATAAGTACTGCTTTATTAGAATAATGAAACTGTTTAATTCGATCACCGATTGTGTCCAGTGTATTCAAGCCGATATGGATGTTGTAGCTTCGGTCTCCTAATTCTACCTCAACAATTTTCTCATCCACTTCTGGTTGCTCGTGACTTTTTTTGATATCTGCTATCCCGGCTAAATAACGATGACCAGTGGTAAACTTTTTATGCATTTACATTAATTCTAATACTTGAGGAAATATCTTCCAGTGTAAAAGTTACTGTAACTGCCGCAGTAGCCGTTACTGCAAAAAATATCTGGCCGTTAGTGTCTGTAACGCCGGTTGCTGCGTCAAGAGTCCCCCCTGCACCGATTACCGCATTAACTGTTTCACCAGAAGCAACTATCCCGGTAGTATCATTTTTTACAGTTACCGTTATTGTGGACGACCCGCCCGAGCTAACACTAGACGGATTTGCTTCCAGATTCATTATCAGATTGCTTGGTGAGCTGGGGCCGGCAGAATTACTTACTGAATTTTAAGTTCCGCATCCTGTTAAAAACAGAATTAATAAAAAATAATTTATAAAAAAACAAACCGTTTTTTTCATAAAGTCTCCTAATTCTCTCCAACTATTTTAGGTGTTATAAATATTAACAATTCTTCCGTGCTCTCTGTTTTAGCTTCATTTTTAAATAACCATTTTAAAAATGGTACTTTGGATAGAAAAGGAACTCCAGCGTCTGATGTGGTTTTGCTGGTTTGATACAATCCGCCAAGCACCGTGGTTGCTCCATCTTGCACCAGGACCTCTGTTTGAGCTTCTTTAGTTAGAATGGTTGGAGCTCCGCTCGCACCGGTGTTGCCGAAGTCCGCTGCATTTTTTGTCGCGTTAATTTCAAGACGGATAAAACCGTCCGGAGTAATATGGGACGTTACATCGAGACTTATATCGGCAGCAACAAATTGTGTCTGAGTACCTTCAGATGAAACAGTTTCATAGGGGATAGACCGACCACTTTTAATTTTAGCTTGTTTGTGGTTTGCAGTTGTAATCCGGGGGGAGGAAAGTATTTTTCCATGGCCGGAACTTTCCAGGGCAGATAATCGAACATCCAGCATAACTGCACCGGTCAGGCTTCCCAGAGACATCCCTATTGCGGCTCCAGACCCTGAACCCGCTGCGGCAGGAAGGTCCACAATAAAGTTATCTGATGTTACACTTCCTCCAACGGATCCTCCAGTAAGTCCTCCTCTTAACTGGACGGTATTCGGGAAAATTTTATTTGTGGTTTTGCTAAAATTGCCACCCCATTGTATTCCAAGGTCCTTGGAAAAAGCTGTATTGACTTCCACTATCCTGGCCTCGATCGAAACCTGCTTAGTTCTTTTATCCAGAATCTTTATTAACCTCATCATCTCATCAATGCTACTCTGTATATCATGGATAATAATAGTGCTTGTCCGATCATCGACTTGAATATCTCCCCGGGCGCTTTTCACGCCATCTAAAATACCTGTTAAAGCGGCCATATCTGCATAACTGATTGGAACGGTTTTGGATATCAGCTCTTCCGTGGTTTCTTTTGATTTCTTAGATTGCTGTTCCATTGTTATCGCTGAGATCTCTGCTTTTTTTTCCTCCGTTAACCTTTTCATGGTTGTTATGCGAATTATATTTCCTTTTTTTTGCATTCCAAGCTTATTGTTTTTTAATATAAGGTCCAGTGCCTGATCCCATGGTACCTCCATAAGACGAAGAGTCACCGCACCTTTAACCTCCGGCGAGGTAATAATGTTAAATCCACTCACCCCCGCAATTAATCTTAAAATATTTTTTAACTTCGCATTTTGAAAATCTAATGAAATCAGTTGACCGGTAAACTTTTTTTCTTCTTTTTGGACAACCTCTTTTTCTTCAATCTCCGGTTCTTCAGGCAATATTTCATCTTTCACAGGTTCAACTAAAGGTTCTTCCGGCGTCTCCATAGACACCGCTTTTATCTGTGTTTCCTGTGGTAGGTCAATATCTATGTTTAATTCATTATCACCAAATTTAGTAATATCGTGAGGAACCTTTTGGTTCAAGCCGATGATAACCCGCGTAATATTACTTTCAGGAAAATAGTGAGTAGAAACTCTATTTATTGCTCCTTTATTGAACTCTATTGGCTCTTGCGCCTCTGGTTTTGGCTCCATATCAGAAATGTCGAGAATTAATCGTAATGGATCACTCAGTTTAAAAGCCGTGTACTGTATCGGACCGGTGGTCTTTATATGAATTCTGGAGCGATCTCCCAACATTTCCGGTTTTACATTTGTTACAAAAGATGCTTTGGTAACTTCTGTCGCCATGGGTTTTGTCTTTTCCAAATCCTGGACGGATTCTTTCTTTGTAGTTGTAGCACAATTCAAGGGAACTAAGAGGATACTTAGAAAAAGAACATTGCGGAGGAAATGATTTATTTGTAACTTTTTTTTCATATAGATTCTTCGCCTTTAGACAATTTAATTTCTTGCTGCTTCTCTGTTATTCTTCCACTATAGTTTACGTACCGTTCCACAACAATAACTTTATCTTGTTCAATTTTTTTTACAACTCCATAATTGGGGCCGACCAGATCATTTAGTTTAATAGAATAGCCACGGCCATTCGGAATCTCAATTAAAGCGGTGCTTCCCATCGTTCCCCAAATAACTCCGCTTAGTTTTAATGATGAATATTGATTGTTTTGTAAAGGCCCTAAAATAGTATCACGAAAATTTGTTTTTGCAATAGAAATTAGTTGTCTGTATTCTTCCAGTTTTTGAATTCTTTCTTCAGCCGGCACTTGTTTCACTGCTTTTTTATTTTTAAAAAAGCTGGCATGGCTTTTTAATTTTTTGTAAAGAACAGGATCTTTTCTTTTAATTCTGTTGTAGAAATATAAATTTATCGATTCCAGGGATTCTACATTTTTAATAAATTCAGCAAACTTTTCAGCTTCAGCTTGATTTTCTTTTATTTTAGCTTGTCTTCCTACTATTAATGATCTGAACGGATCTCTCTTTCCAGCAGGATTATAAACATAATCGTATGATACTTTTTTTGTTTGAGGAGATTTAGAAGGTGTTAATAGAGGCACAGCCTTCTTTCTTGATTTTTCAAGAAAAGCCAGAAGTTTTTTGCTGGTTCTAACTTTTGGAATGTCTTTCAGGGCTATCAAGCTTCTGGAATTGATTTGGTTATCTTTATACATAAATACACTGTTAAAAGATTGTACTGTCCTCATCAAGTCCAGGGATTTTATTGTTTTTTCGACAGAATGTTTCGGAGAAACTAGCGAAAGGCCGACAGGGTTTTTTATAATACCTTCTGAGATGCTATCCCGTAAGAGGGAAGTATTGATAAAAAACATTCCGTTATTCTTTGCCGGAATATTGGATGAAATATATTTTTTGTTTTTTTCAAGCGGCGGTATCTTCTTCTTTGATGCATCAATCAATCGCTTAATTTCTTTTTGGTTTAAGGAAATAAAAAGAAAATTATCAACAATGGAATATACCGGTTGAGCGGGTATCGGAATTGGGATGGAGAGAGAGTTTACATCGTAACCTTCATAAGATTCTCCTGGAAGTGATTTTTGTTTCGATGATTTGGCCATTCTGGTTTGAATCTTATTTATAAGATTATTGATTTTATCTCTGTTTTTGATCTCCAGTCCTATTGTTATGCCGGGAATCTGCATAGGGGCGGTTTTATCCTGAACCGAGACACTATAAAAAATTTCATTCCCTATAAAAGGAATGACATCTTTTTCAAGATCTACCCCTGTAGATTCACTAAAAGTATCGGCAAAGGTTTTTTTTGCCGCATTTTTTTCAAGCCCTTTGGTAAACTGCTTAAAAAATAACGACGGTTCAAATATGTTTGCTCCATAGATGGCAACATTCCCTGGCATAAAATTTAAAGATCTCAATTTTCTGGGTTCCATCTTTATCGTCTGAAGCAATTTCTGTTCTGCTTTCTTTTTGTTAATAGTAAGAGCGCCATTAATTTCCAAGCCTTTTTGAATTTTGAAAGTAATGCCGAGGAATTTAAAGGATTGCAATTCTTTTTTAGTGTTATCGATAGCTTTTGGCGAGACAGTTTTAGAAGGTATTAAGTTATTTGAAATGTTTGGAACAATTTTCTCCATATCCGCAAATAAAAGACCTGCCATGGAAAGATCAGAAGTTTTGAAAAGGGAATTAAATCCCTCGGAATTAATAAACCTGTCGCTCTCCTTTCCATCCATCAAGTCTATTCCTTTTTTCAATAAAATATCTGAAGAGGACCCTAAGAGCAGATTTTTTGTTATAACGTAATGGAAGGAATATTTTTGTTCCTGATTTTTATAAGTAATAATTGTTTTATCTTTATAATTATTTTCTGAAATAGTTACCTAATTTCCAAGCAGAGAATCTTTTGCCCTTTGCAACTTTTCCTGGATTTTTGTTATTGAGCTTATTTGTGCTGCAAAGAGGTAATTGCCCGTGCCTGGTTTATCAGGGGGATAGAGCGCTAATCCAATTTCCTGCCCCAGGAAATCCATCAGGATTTTTTCCTCAAGTTGAGAAGAGATTTTTGAAAAAACGCTTTTCTCTTTGGCTTTCATCTCAAAACTTGCTAGAAGAGGTTTTGACGGATTAATAATTTTATATTCCACTGCCTGCTTATAAAAATTGGAGTTTTTAATCAGCTGGGTAATTTTTCCCAAATCTTTTGAGTGAATCCAGATCATTGGGCCAGAGGGGAAAGAAGCAGATAACTGAGAAAAAGCAGGTTTTTCTATTTTAGAGGTTGCTGGTTTTGCCGCTTTCACAGGGACTTGTTGCTTAGTGGTAAGCGGGGGAGCTTCAGGGAAAAACATTTTTTGATTTAAGTAAACGTATGCCCCAAAGGCTACTAACAACAATAAAAGTAACAAGATACGTTTCATAATATTACATAGTACTTAAATAAATGTTTTTACAACCTTATAAAACATTGCCTTTTCAGAGGGGGGGATATCCCTCGCAGTGTCCCATGTCAGCAAAGTGTTTTTACTTTACTTCTTTTCTGGTTTTGTTTTTAAAGCCGCTTGTTCAAGGTATTTATAAGTGGTTGCTTTACAGGATGTCTCCAGAGAGATGTTTCCTGCTTTGCCTTTAGATTTTATTTTTACATTGGATATATCGACAATTCTTGACATTTTTCTTACTTTATCAAAAAAAGTCGCAACATCATGAAATTTGCCCACAATAACCATTTCTACAGGGACTTTGCTGTAAAAATCAACTTTCTCTTCAGGAAAGGGTTTAAAAAGGAGGAACTCCAGCCCCGTGTTTGTGCCCGTATCTGAAATAAGAGTCAGGAGTTCTGGAATTTCCTTTGCCCCGGGAAGCTGGATTTTTGCCTTTTTTAATTTTATGTTTAAATCGTCAATATCTTTTTGAAGCATAGGCATTTTTTTTACATATTTTTCATATCCTCTATACTTCGTTATAAGCTTATCTCTGTCTGATACTAACCTATTGATTTCTTCTACCGTATTTTTGTGAGAAACATAATAATAGATAACAAAAAAAAGAAATATGACACCGCATACAGCCAGCCATCTTTGCCAGGGCGGTATGACCCATATTTTTTCATAAGGAATTTTATCTATTATATTTTCAGCCATATCATATTTTCTTTGTTTTCGATGAAGAGCCTTTTAGTTACCTGGTACACTGGATTGAAAATCTTCTGACTATTTCTCCAGAAACCTTTGCTCGTCTTGTTTCAATTAGTTCTATGCTCCTAAAATATGCTGATAGTTTTTCAAGATTTTTCATAAAAATCGCTATTGCAGGATCAGAAAAAGAATATCCTTCCAATCGCACCTTCGCGGCTGTTTCATCAAATCTGGTCAACCAAACTTCTGAAGGAAGGTTTTTGTTTATTTCATCCAGGAGCTGAGCAGGATCTGTTTGCTTTTTCTTTAATATTTTAATGCTTTTGAGAATGTGTGTTATTCTTTTTTTCTTTGCTTTTGCTTCATCCACTTTTTTAACTGTTTTGTCAATTTTTTTTAATTCCACATTCCAATGTGTAATTTCACTATTGACCTCTTTAATTCGATTGTTCTGATTTTGCCAAACAATACCAATAGCTACTAAAGCAAAGGAAATTCCCAGAAGGTAAAGGAGAAGCTCCTTCTGAAGCTGCATGATTCTTTTTAGTTTTCTATAATCGAGCAGATTGACTTTAATCACTGTCATCAAACCTTCTAATAGCGAGCCCTGTTGCTGTTGCTATTAAGGGGCTTATATAATCGATGTATTTCGGATCAAATATTTTTTTATTGATAGAGACTTTTTTCAAGGGATCAAGAGTTACGACGCTAACCCCCAACTTTTCACTTAAAAGCTGGTTTATGCCTGATATCTTTGAACAGCCGCCGCTTAGAAAAATTTTTTCAACATTACGATTGGCTGCTGTACTGTAAAACTCAATAGATTTTTGAATTTCTGAAGCAAGCATATCCGTAACCTCTACGATAATGGAAACGATTTTATCTTTGTTATCTTCAGTAACATTCAACCCTAATTTCATTTTTTCAGCATCTTCGTAGTCAACTTTCAACTGGTTTTGGATGGTTTCCGTATATTTATTTCCTCCCAGAAAGATGTCTCTGGTAAATCCCATAGAACTACCCTCTATAATGCCAATATTGGTTACAGACGCGCCTATATTTACAATAGAAACCACCTCATCCATTTTTTCATCGTAATTAAGGCTGAAGTTGTTTTCAACCGCGAAAACATCAAGATCAAAAACCACAGGTTTCAAGCCGGCGTTTAAAAGAATGCTCTCTCTCTGTTCAATAATATCTTTTTTGGCAGCGACCAACAAAACTTCCATTTGCTCGCCTTCGCTTTCTGCATCCGGATCTTTTACTGCCGAGCCTAAAATAGTAAAATCTATATTGACATCCTTGATATCAAACGGAATATATTGCTCCGCCTCCATTTTGATGGATTCCGCTAACTCATGTTCACTCATTTTAGGTATATTAATTTTTTTTATGACTACCGATTCTCCGGAAACAGATATTACAGCGAACTTTGTTTTGATTTTTTCAGAGGAAATTAACTGCTTTAAAGCTTCTGAAACAAGGTTGGGGTTTTCAGTCATTCCATCTTCAAATGTATTTTCAGAAAGATGAATAAGTCCTACATTCATAAGCTCGAAGCGATTCTTTTTTTGTAGCAATTGAACAATTTTTATGGAATGAGATCCAATATCAATTCCTACTAATTGTGTTTTTTTTGAAAGTCCCATTTTAATCCTCAGGAAAAATTTTATCTTTTTGATCCAATTTATAGCCCAAAGCTATAATTATTTTTCTCCTGGTATCCAAGCGGCATTCGTGCCCCTTTTCAATCCGGTCAATGGTTTGAACTGAAACATTCGCCTGCCGTGCCAGTTCAGCTTTACTCATCATTCGTAACTCCCTTATTTTTTTTACATGGTTGTCGAGCATAATTGCCTTCCTGTTTAAAAGTTAATTTATGCTAAATTAAACACTTTTTATAATCAGAAGGATATAACTCTATCATAAATACAATATTAGTCAACACTTTTTTTAATTAATTTTAATTAGCTTTAATTATGACATAATTATATTTTGTATTTTTGGGAGGAATTTCTCATGTTTTGAATGGCGGTCAGCATAGCTTCGGCTTTGTTATAAGTTTCGCAAAACTCTAGTTCAGGTTCTGAGTCTGCAACAATTCCAGCACCAACCTGAAAATAGGTTTTGCCTTTATTTATCAATAAGGTTCTTATAATTATATTTAAATCCATTTCTCCGGAAAAACCAATATAACCTAAAGAGCCAGTATAGAGACCACGACTAATATTCTCAATTTCGTTAATTATTTCTATGCTTCTAATTTTGGGGCATCCGGTAATCGTGCCTCCTGGAAAGCAGGCATTCAAAATCGTTTTCAAATTAATATTATTTTTTAAAATGCCTTTAATATTAGATACGATATGCCAGACATGGGAGTATTTTTCAAGAATCATAAATTCATTGACCTTCACACTTCCATATTTACACAATCTGCCTAAATCATTTCTCTCCAAATCAACAAGCATAAGATGTTCGGCTTTCTCTTTTTCGCTTAAAAGCAGTTCATTGGAAAGCAATTTGTCCTGATTCAATGTAATTCCTCTAGGTCTGGTCCCAGCTATAGGTCTTGTTTCAATTTTGTTTTTACATACTTTAACCAATCGTTCGGGAGAGGAACTCGCGATAAAAAAATCATCTAATTTTAAAAAAGCTGAGAAAGGAGAAGGGTTTATTTTTTGTAAGCACTTGAAAAGATTAAATGGGTCCCCATCAAACTCTGCTTCAAACCGCTGTGATAAATTGGCCTGATAAATCTCCCCTTCTCTAAGATATGCTTTGGCCTTTCTCACCATAGCTTCGAATTCTTTTTTAGTAACATTAGATTGAAAAGCTTCCTTTGCGAGTACTATTGTTTTTTTGCTGTTGAAAATTTTTTCTTTAGACGGGGATAAATGATACTGATTAAGTCTATCTCTCAGTCGGAGAATTGAATTGGAATAAATTTGGCCGATTTGTCTTACATTGGTTTTGGCCAAACAAATGAATTTGATCTTTTTTTCAAAATGATCGATAGCAACAATCTCATCGACAAAAATAAAATGGATATCCGGACAAGTCAGGCCATCTTTTTTTATCCTAATAGATGGTTCTAAATAATGAACCAGATCATAACTGAAATAGCCGATACCACCGCCAAAAAAATGAGGTATATAAGAAAAGTAGGAGGTCTTGTATTCTTCAAATAATGATATAAACGATTTAAATGGATCTGATTTTTCTGAAAAGGTTTTATCTTTTTTCCAGATAGTCGCTTTTCCGTCCTGGTATTTAAAACGAAGAAAAGGATCTCCTCCTAAAAAAGAATATCTGGCGGTCATTTTTCCACCTTTGCCGCTATTTAATAAAAAAGCGTATTTATATTTATAAAACAGGTCTTCGAAAATTCCGATAGCGGATTTACTTTCGTCTAATGGAAGTTCTGCAACAACAGGAATTAAAGACTGATTTTGAGACAGGTCAGCAAACGTATCTTTATCGGGATAGAAATAAGTCATAAGTTCTTTAAATGTTTATATTGTTGCAATTAGGGGAAACTGACGGGTGCAAAGCTAAAGTTTTGCCCTGCGAATGATTTTTAATCAATTAGGTATGGAGGGCAAGCCTTTAGGTTTACTTTGCCAGACATGAAAATTCCTTCTTTATCGCTTTGATGTTTTCAGGGGAAGAAAAAATATCGTAAACAGTCATAGCAAGGGCTTTTGCTCCGGAGACCATTCTTTCAATCCCTTTATCGGACTTGGCTGCTATTGCAAATTCAGGGGAATGAGCCACTGTGTTTAAGCCGCATATTCCAATATCTACGTGTATAGTAGGCACAATCTGGCTTAAATTCCCGATGTCTGAAGACCCTTTTCCACCCTCTTTTTTTGTTGAATCCTCTTTAATTCCAAGGAGTGTTAAGTTTTTTCTAAACAGGTCTGCAAAGGAATAGTTAGGTTTAAAAGGATGATATACCAAATCTTTTATTTCTTTAGAAAGAGTACAGCCGGTTGATAGTGCGGCCCCTTCAGCGCATTTTATAACTTTTTTGATGACTGTATTAAAATAAGGGATATCCAGGGCTCTGATATAGAAAATAGCGGATGCATTATCCGGGATAATATTTGGTGCTGTTCCACCTTTGCTGATAATGCCATGGACACGGGTATCATCCCTAAGCTGTTGACGAAGAGCATTAATGTTGTTGAACGTCTGAATTACTCCGTCCAGAGCATTGATTCCTTCATAGGGAAATGCTGCTGCATGGGCCGATTTTCCATGAAAGGTAAACTTTATTTCCTGGAGGGCAAGCATCAAGGCAACACATCTGGTCTGATTGGAAGGATGCATCATCATAGCCACATCGACATTCTTAAAAATGCCGTTTTTCATCATCGATATTTTTCCACCACCGCCTTCCTCTGCCGGAGTTCCGAGAACCAGTAGTTGCCCGTTCATTTTAAAATTTAAATGATGTATTGCCGCTGCGGCTCCAATGCTTGCCGTCCCGATTAAATTATGTCCACAAGCATGACCCAATTCAGGTAAAGCGTCATATTCTGCCAGAATCGCTACTGTCGGATTTCCGCTATAATTGTTGGAAGAAGCTTTAAAAGAGGTGGGTAGTCCTGACAAGCCTTTTTCAACGGACAAACCATTCTGAGCCAAAAAGGAAGTTAAGATTTCCATTGAACGGTATTCTTGAAAAGGCATCTCCGGATTTTCGTGAATCTCAAGTGCAATATCGGCCAGAGATTGCTTAATCGTATCGATAAAATTTATAATTGCTTTTTTGTCTTCTTCCATGAATGTCTCAGGTGCGTGGCAAATTTCTAAGTATTCTAAGGTAATTCAGTTTTGCAGGAATTTTATCATCTTCACAATAATTATTTTCCGCCAAAATTTTAAGGTCGTCTAAAACCTCTCTATCTCCCTCAAAAATCACTTTTTCATATCCTTTATCCGAGATAAGACCTGCTGCCATCAAAAGATTGATAACTGATTTGGCATTAAAACGTTGGCTGTCCACAATCATCTCCACATCAGTTCCGTGTTCATTAACAATCAATGAAACATAAGTTGAAGGTTTTGCGTGAAATCCCAGAGGTTTGGGAACAGGAAGTTCATACTGGACTTTTTCAACGTAGGCAGTCATTATGTCTTCTGCCAGCGTGTTTCCTTTTTGCATATAGTAATTACTGTAATAAAAACAGAAATTTATTATCTTGTCCAATACCTCTTTTCTATCAACAATCGATGCTATCTTTTCAGAAGCGCTGTTAGGATTGGTATCGCTCTCATGGCGTTCATAAAAATGAGATAGCCATCTTGCTGCTTCCAATAAATGAAGGGGAATAGATGTAGCCCTTCTGAGGTCACTGAGTTTGCAATTTTCACGTTCCATAACCGTATTTTTGACATAAGTATCATAATCGGACTGTACGCCATGAATAATTGTTTTTAGTTTTCTTGCTTTTTTTTCATTTATCTTTAAGGGTACAAGTTCGAATAATTCATCGGAAGAAAATTTACACCCGAGATTTTCTTCTCGGCACATTTTAGCTACCTTCCTTACTTTCCGGGCCAGCGATAATATTCTTTCTTTTTCCCCGTCTACTTTTTTAAACTCAAAATCAGCTGGAAGTGGTTGAGTAGGTTCAATATCACTATATTCTTTTTCAGGAGGGACAATTTCCTTTACAGGGATCCTGAGTTCTTTTGCTTCTTCAAGACAAGCGATGAAAAGGTTTTTTATGAACTGATTCACGAACTCCAATGTTTGACCGGTATCCTTAATAAAATCAGAAGAATCCTTTTCAATTTCCGTAATTTTGTAATGTTCATATCGATGAAAGATGTGATGTAACAGGTAGGCTACAATTCCCAGGTTTCTCATCGACGCAATAAGTTCCGAAAAATAAAACCATTTTTTATTTA
>Ga0208638_1000665_pt1 | contig 22345 bp, 18 predicted proteins | sample ETNtaG_34_FD_185753 | JGI IMG/M metagenome (GOLD analysis project Ga0208638, IMG submission 185753) | Marine microbial and viral communities from oxygen minimum zone, Eastern Pacific Ocean - ETNP201306SV51 (SPAdes) (version 2) | ecosystem: Environmental > Aquatic > Marine > Oceanic ...
ATTTCACTCACCTCCTAATGATAATCTACTATTTTAACATCATAGGCGTTACCTTTTTCGAACCTAAAACAAATACGCCATTGATCATTTATACTTATTGAATATTGCCCTTTTCTATCACCGCTGAGGGCATGCAACCTGTTACTCGGCGGAACCTTTAAATCTATGAGACTGAAAGCATGTTCAACATACTCTAATCTTCGAACGGCTTTTCTTATTAATTTAGGATGAATCTTTTTTGATTTGCCCGTGAGGTACAAATCGCGGGTATGTTTGTCCGCGAAAGACTTAATCATGGATAGGAATTATAACGTGTAACGAGACACTTGTCAACTAGACTTGAATAGTTGTTCAACACCTTCTTTGACAAGAAAACGAAGAGCATTGGAAAAAAAAGGATCAGTTGTCGGGGGTCAGGGGAGAAGACTGTAGACGGAGGATAGATGACAATTAAAAGTGAAGAATGATGAGCAATCAGCGGTCAGTAGAGATGAAGAAGAAAAGGCAACACACCCCGTCGCCGAGACGACACCCCTCTTGATAGAGGGGAATTAAAACCCCGAATTTCAAATGCCAAAAGGCAAATAATAAAGACACACTTTCCCGTATAAATACGGCAAGTATCCTCCCTTGGTAAGGAGGAATTTTTTCTTAGTGTTCTTTGAAGTTAATAAATTTTTCTCCATTGACTTGAATTTCTCTATTCTCTATATTGAAGGCATCTTATAAAGGGGGAAAATGCCTGATAAACCGATGTTTAAAAAATTGGATTTCAACAAAATCAAGACTTACCCGATTAAAGATAGAAAAAGTAAAGTCTCAGTCAATGATTTTGTGGATTTGAAAGACTGGCAGCCGGGAGATCAAATAGAAAAACTCTTCCCAAAAATTTTAAGGGCAAATGATCTGAAAAAGATTGCCGATGAAGTTGTCTTATCAGTAAAAAATAACAAACCTGTTATCTGGGGAATCGGGGCGCATGTGATCAAGTGTGGGCTTTCCCCCCTGATAATTGACTTGATGAAAAGGAAATTGATTACCGCCCTGGCTATGAACGGAGCCGGAGCAATACACGATTTTGAAATAGCGTTTCATGGAGAGACTTCCGAGGATGTCGCCAGTGAAATAAAAGAAGGGCGATTCGGAATGGTGGAAGAGACCGGTTCCATGATGAACTCTGCTCTTGAAAAGCATTTTAATGAAGAAGCGAATTTGGGAGAAATATGGGGAAAAGAAATAACGAAAGGCGATTATAAACATAAGGAGTTCAGCCTTTTAGTTGCTGGTTATGAACATTCAATCCCTGTTACTGTCCATTCTGCAATTGGAACAGATATTACTCATATGCATCCATCCTTTGATGGAAGTAAAATGGGTCAGGGGACGTATAACGACTTCAAACTGTTGACTTCTATTATAGCCAGTCTGGAAGGGGGTGGATGCTTTTTTAATATAGGCTCTTCCGTATTGCTTCCCGAACTGTTTTTGAAAGGATTATCTGTCGCAAGAAACCTTGGGTATCGCGCGCAAGGTTTTACTACTGTAAATATGGACATGATCCAGCATTACCGCCCTAAAGAAAACGTGATTTCCCGTCCAACTCAGGACGGAGGCCGAGGTTATTCTATAACCGGTCATCATGAGATCATGCTGCCGCTGTTGTATCAAATGATTTTATCCCGTGCCAAATAATTTAAAAATTACAGTTCTGGGATGCGGAACCTCTACCGGAGTTCCGGTTATTGGCTGTCATTGCTCTGTCTGCAAATCAAACAATCCTAAAAATAAGCGACTGCGTTCCTCCATCCTTATTCAGCATAACAACCAGAACATCATTATTGATACTTCTGTCGACTTCCGGTTTCAGGCTTTAAAATTTAATATTGAAAATGTCCACGCGGTTTTGTTTACTCATCACCATGCGGACCACGTTCATGGACTTGATGAGCTAAGGGTTTTTACAAGCAGGCATAAAAATCGGATTCCCTGTTACGGAAGAAAAGAAACATTAAGCTATCTTAAGAAAATCTATTTTTATGCTTTTGATGAAAAAGTTCAGGCCGGCGGTGGTATACCCCAAATTGAGCTGATTGAAGTGGAAGACCCTTTTCCTGTATTTGGCATTAAAATAATCCCTCTTAAAGTGTTTCATGGTAAATTGCTGATTACCGGGTACCGTTTTTTTGATGTCGCTTATATAACGGACAGCAGTAAAATCCCTGATGATTCTAAAAAAGCGCTTTATGGTTTAAAACTGCTATTTATAAACGCTCTCAGGGACGAGCCTCATCCCACGCATTTCAACATTTCGGAGGCTTTAAGTGTTATTGAAGAATTAAAACCTGAAAGGGCAGTTTTAACCCACCTTGGACATAAAATAAATTTTGAAGAAAAGCGAAAAGACTTTCCGGAAAACGTCTCTTTTGCATATGACGGGATGGAGTTTACTCCTTAAGAAATTATTTGTTGATAGTTTCCCTGTTTAAAAACAGCCACACTTTGGAATCTATGACGCAATTTAATTTATAATTAGTTGCAAATTAACTGTTAATTTGATATTCTTATAGCCAATTATGGAGTCAAATCTCTTAGATAAAAAACCTGAATTTTTTTCTTCTATACCAAATCAAACTGGCTCAGGTATGGTAGAACAATCTCTCTACGAAAGTTATTTCGGTCTAAAGGAAAAACCTTTCAAACTGACGCCTGACCCCAAATTTTTTTACATGAGCAAAGAACATCAGGAAGCCTTCGCGCATTTAGTTTTTAGCATTGAGGAAAACAAGGGTTTTGCAACTATCACAGGGGAAGTAGGGACCGGAAAGACAACTTTATGTCGAAATTTCTTAAATCATTTAGATAAAAAAATTAAAGTAGCTTACATTTTTAACCCCTACTTGACGGATGTAGAGTTGCTTCAAAATATCAATGATGACCTGGGTATCCCATCAAATAATGAAAGCAAAAAATACCTGATTGATAGACTTAATGAGTATCTTCTTGAAGAAAAAAGACAGGGAAACAAAGTTATTCTTATTATTGACGAAGCTCAGAACCTGACCCCCAATGTACTTGAACAACTCCGATTGCTCTCCAATTTAGAAACCGAAACAGATAAATTAATTCAGATCATCCTTGTTGGACAGCCGGAACTTGAAAATACATTATCCCGTCCGGATCTCAGACAGTTAAAACAGAGAATTACCATTGACTGGGAATTGCTCCCTCTGAGTAAAGATGAAACCTCAAGTTATATTCAGCATCGGACAAGAATAGCGGGGGGAAACGAAAATCTAACTTTTACTCGCAACGCAATGGGCAAAATACATGAATATTCAAAAGGAACTCCAAGGTTGATTAATGTTCTTGCGGACCGCGCGTTAATAGTCGCTTTTACTTTAGGTAAAAAACAAATAGATTCTAAAATTGTTAAATTTGCTATCAATGATCTTCAGAAAAAAAATCATGAATTTGCGCACAAGTATAAGCTAACAAAAAAGACTATTCTCTCCAGTCTTTTGTTTTTAGTTTTTTTGTTTTCAGTAGTTTTTTTATACCGTTCTCAAAAAGATTCTCCTCCTGAAATCATCAAAAAAGAAGTGGTTGAAAGCGATATTACTATCAAAACAGAACCCTTGGCTGTAGAAACGCCTGTGCCAGGCATAGATTCTCAGCCTCAAAATTCGCCTGCTTTAAGCGAAGCCCCTCTTCCTGAAGAGGCCCCTGTTTTAAGCACAGTTTCTCTTCCTGAAGAACCTCCTCCACTAAACAAAAAGGAGGGATTTCGCAATTTTTTAAAGCAAATAGCTGATGAGAGCAAAATAAACGCTATTGCCGCTGTATTGGACATATGGAACTTACCTCCGTTGGCACCAGATGAATTGGCCAGGGGAAAATTTTTTATGCTGAAAAAAAAGAGAGGACTATCCTATTTTAAAATTGATACTGATTTGCAGCAATTAAAATTATTAAATTATCCGGCTTTGCTTTTGTTTCAGCCGCTGAAATCTCAAAATCCCTCTTTCCTTTTATTAGCGGAAGTACAAAATGATCAACTCACTTTTATCTCAAAGGGGAAAAAGTTTCAGTTCAGCAGAGAAGCAGTTGAGGAAATATGGACCAAAAAAGCTTATGTTTTCTGGAAGAATTTTGAAAATTTTAAACAGGAAATGAAAAAAGGTCATCAGGGATTTGAGGTCATTTGGCTGTCAAAGAAACTGAAGGAATTAGGTTTTTATGATAGTAAGACAACTAAAGTATTTGATAGTAAGTTAAAAAATGCAGTGATGCGATTTCAAAAAGAAAATAAACTGAAAGTTGATGGTGTTGTGGGAAAAGAAACTAAGATTATTCTTTATAACAAGCTGGGAATTTATAAAACTCCTCAATTAAAGAAGGTTGTTGGTTAATAGTCATCAATGTTTTTTAGATGACCACTTAAGATATGTTATGAGTTATATTCTGGATAGTCTTAAAAAACTTGAAAAGGAAAAATCAAAATTTGACAATAGTTTTGATATTAAAAAATTAATACTTAAAGATGATTCCGAAACTAATACTGTAAAGGTTTTAACAAAAAGAAGTCATTTGCTGACTTTTGTGATATTAGGCATTTCCACTTTTTTGGTTTTGAATTTTTTTGGCTTAGAATTTTCTCTCCCTTCTTTTAATTCTCCGATGGGTTTTTCAACCCCTCCGGTAATTTCTAACCAGGCAAAAGCGCCACAGGATATAAATCTTGCCCCAGAAAAAAATGACAGCGCATTAATCGCAATCAAACCTTCCCCGGTACCAGTTACTGAACCGGACAGAAAAACCGATTTACTTTCAAAGGAGATCCAAATCAAAAAAGAGGTAAATGAAAATACTGGAACAGTAGAGGTTCCCCAGAATCTTTCTGATGGAGAGCTAAATCAGCGTCTTGACCATATTGAACAACTTATCCAAAAGGAATATATACCTACAGAATTAAATAAAATTACAGAAAGAAACAATGAGGATGAAAGACCATCTCATAGCATCCCCACAAAAACTGTATCCCAAACCGCAATGCCACAAGGCACCGTTGATTTAGAAGTAAGTGGTATAGTTTTTTTTGGAGAGGGTGCCTCGCTAAACTACGCCATAGCCAGCTACAAAGGGAAAAGCCAGATAAAATTAAAAGAGGGAGATCGATTGGATGATTACGAGGTTTTAGAAATCCAGTCTGATAAGATTCTCTTGATTTTTCAAAATAAAGTTATTGAAAAAAAATTGGGTAACTAAAAGTGCTTAGCGAACTCATTCCCTGCGACAATCCGTAGGGAGCTTCAATTATATGCTTAGTTTTTTAACCTTCCTTAAGCTTAAAACAGTGTCGAAAATTACTCTTGAAATAAAGACGGATGTAAATATTGAAGCAACTATACCGATGCTCAGGGTGACAGCAAATCCTCTGATTGGCCCTGTCCCGAACTGAAACAGTACTATTGCCGCGATAATTGTAGTAACACTGGCATCGAGGATGGTTTTAAAAGCCTTTGAGAAGCCCATTTCCACCGCGGCTCTTACGGTTTTTCCTAGTCTTAATTCTTCGCGGATTCTTTCAAAAATCAGCACATTGGCATCCACTGCCATTCCCACGGTTAAAATTATACCGGCAATTCCCGGTAGAGTAAGAGATGCACCAAAGTAGGCGAGGGCGCCTGAAAGGATAATCAAGGTCAACAATAGGGCAAGATCAGCAACCGTTCCAGACAATTTATAATAGAAAACCACAAATACTATAACAAATAGTCCCCCAATCAGTATCGACTTAATCCCTTTTTCAATAGAATCTCTTCCCAGGGAAGGTCCCACATCTCTTTCTTCTAAAATAATTACCGGCGCGGGTAATGTTCCCGCCCGCAAGACAATTGCCAGATCACGAGCTTCTTCCATGGTAAACCTTCCGGTTATCTGGGCTTGTCCGCCCGCAATCTCTTCCTGTATCACAGGCGCTGAATATACATTGTTATCAAGAACGATGGCTAATCTTTTTCTGACATTTTGTTTTGTAATATCTCGAAAGAGTCTTGCTCCCTGTTTGTTAAAAGTAATAGAGACATAAGGTTCACTCATATTGCTCTGGTCAATACTAACCTTTGCAGTGAGTAATGAATCACCGGTTAAAACAGAGCGCTTTTTTATTAAATATGGCGTTTTGGTTTCTTCCCCTGTTTCTTCAATTACCTGACGTTGATGAAGTATTTCATCTCCATCAGGTAACTTTCCGGCTAAAGCGTCTTGGATGCTATGTTCGTCATCCACTAATTTAAATTCGAGAAGAGCTGTTTTTCCTATTAAATTCTTGGCCCTTTTTGTGTCGGTGATTCCCGGGAGTTGGATGAGGATTCTCCGGTCACCTTGCCGCTGGATGGTTGGTTCCGCGACGCCAAATTCATCGACACGGTTTCTTATCGTCTCAAGTCCCTGGTCCACGGCATTTTCTTCGATACGCTTTCTCTCTCCGCTCTCTAATTGGTAGCTGAGGGCAAGCCGTTCCGCATCGAAGCTTCTTTCTTTTAAAAAGGGATAATCACTTAGAACTGTCCTTATCTCACTGAGAGAATCCTCATGAAATAAAGTAATTTGAATCATATTATCAGTACTGCTTGTGACTCTTTCAAAATCAATATCCTTATTTTCCACAGTCTTCATAATATCATTGGCAGTTCTACTCAGGACAGCTTCTACAGCTTTTTCCACCTGAACCTCCAGCACAAGGTGCATCCCTCCCTGAAGGTCCAATCCCAAATGAATTTTTTCCCGCAAAGGGTAAGAGAGCCATAGTGAGCCTGCAATAACAATAAAAATCAACAGGTATTTCCATCTTAAATTTCTGATCATTTTTTACCCTTTGAAATTTTATCTTTTAAATCTGAAACCGATTTCCGGGATACTTTAACTTTCACATTGTCCGCGATTTGAACGGTGAGAACATCGTCTTTAATCTTCCTGATAGTTCCATAAATTCCGCCTGAAGTTAAGACATTATCACCTTCTTTTAACGCCGAAAGCATGGCATCGTGTTCCTTTTGTTTTTTTTGCTGGGGTCTGATTAAAAGAAAATAAAAGATCGCGAACATTGCGATCATGGGGGGCAGTATCCCAAGTAATCCGGAACTGGGATTGGCTCCTTCCGTACCGCCCGAGGGAGGCGCCATCGCGTAAGCATTTTCTATCATGTTTTTTTCTCCTTTAAAAAAGTATACCCCGTAAAAGTTTAGCACCAAAACCTCCACGGGATAAGATCAATTTTTAACAGATTGCTCAAGGTTTGTCAATGATGCCTCTTTATTGCATGAATAATATCTTAATGTTAATATTAATTAACTGCCGCAAAGGAACTAAGACTGAAAATTTTCAGGTACGAAATGAATTTAACAAATGAACAAATAAGCCGATACAGCAGACACCTTATTTTACCGGAAGTCGGATTAGCCGGACAGGAGAAGCTGCAAGAAGCCAAAGTTCTCTGCATTGGAAGCGGCGGTTTGGGGTCGCCAATCATTCTTTACTTAGCCGCGGCCGGAGTGGGAACGTTAGGGATTGTTGATTTTGATAATGTTGAATTAAGCAATTTGCAGAGGCAAATTATCCACAGAGAAGAGTGGGTGGGAAAATCTAAAAATGACTCTGCTAAAAGCTCGGTTAACGCGCTAAACTCCGATATAAAAATAACAACTTATGATGAACGTCTTACCTCCCAAAATGCCATGGGGATAATTAAAGAATATGATATTGTTGTGGACGGTACGGATAACTTTGCCACGCGGTACTTAGTCAATGACGCAACTGTTTTATTAAAAAAGCCTAATGTTTATGGCTCAATATTTCGTTTTGAAGGGCAGGCGTCTGTTTTTTATTCTGAGAAAGGACCTTGCTATCGCTGTTTATACCCCGCGCCTCCCCCGCCCGGTATGGTGCCGAGTTGCGCCGAAGGAGGAGTCCTTGGAATCTTGCCCGGAGTTATTGGCTTAATCCAATCTACTGAAGTTATTAAATTAATTTTGAGTAAAGGCGATTCCCTTATTGGCCGTCTTCTGCTGTTCGAAGCCATGCCTATGAAGTTTCGTGAACTAAAATTAAAGAAAGATCCTGATTGCCCTATTTGTGGTAAAAATGCGACGATAAAGGAGTTGGTTGATTATGATGAATTCTGCGGTCTGGGAAGAGGTGAAGAAGATATGAGGAAGACAGATGCCGATATAGAAATAACCACTCATGAACTTAAAAAATTGATAGATGAAAAATCTTCATTCACATTGATTGATGTTCGTGAACCTCACGAATATGAGATATGCCGGATTGAGGGAGCCACCCTTATCCCCCTTGCTACCATTGCGAACCAGATGACCGGGTTAGACCAGACGGGCGAAATGATTACTTACTGTCATGCGGGTATAAGGAGCTACAAAGCCGCTGAATTCCTTAAAAGCATGGGGTTTGGCAAGGTCAGAAGTTTGAAGGGAGGAATAAAAGCCTGGTCTAAAGATATAGACCCAAGCATTCCGGTTTACTGATTCAGTCGTCAGGGATCAGCTTTCGGTTTTAAAAATTTAATGCTTACCATGATAGCTGACTGGTTAGCGCCTTCTATTAATCCATTTAAAAAAAGAGAATAAGCAAATAATGGAGATTCAACACAAAACTGATTTTTTGGTAATTGGCAGTGGAATTGCCGGCCTTTTTTATGCTTTGAAAGTTGCAAAATATGGGTCAGTGGCAATTGTCACGAAAAGGGCTATTGAAGAATCCGCTACAAAATATGCCCAGGGAGGCATAGCTTCTGTCACATCTGCCGACGACTCTTATAAACTCCACATCCAGGACACCATAGAAGCGGGTGCAGGTCTTTGCGATAAGGAGATGGTCAGGATAATAGTTGAAAATGGTCCGGAAATGATTAAAGAGTTGCTGGAACTGGGAGCTAATTTTTCTCGTTCAGCAGGAAAGGAAGGATTAGATGGTTTTGATCTTGGTATGGAAGGAGGGCATTCAAAGCACCGGATTATTCACGCCTCTGACCTGACAGGGCTGGAAATCGAGAAAGTATTAGTCGAAGCGGTTAAGAAGATCAAAAATATTCAGGTTTTTGAAAATCATATTTCAGTTGATATTATCACTCATTCCAAAATTTCATCACGGTTTCAAAAAAATAATGGAGAAGACACAGCTTTAGGTTGTTATGTTCTCGATAAAAAAAGCGGAATAATTAAGACTTTTTTATCTCCATCAACATTACTGGCAACAGGCGGGATCGGGAAGGTTTATCTTTATGCTTCGAACCCGGACATAGCCACAGGAGACGGCATTGCTATGGCTTATCGCGCTGGTGCTAAAATTTCCAATATGGAATTCATCCAGTTTCATCCTACATGCCTTTATCATCCTGATGCAAAATCATTTTTAATATCCGAGGCAGTTAGAGGAGAAGGAGGAATTCTCAGGTTAAAAGACGGACGTACCTTTATGGAAAATTATCATTCCATGGGATGTCTTGCGCCTCGTGATATTGTTGCCAGGGCCATAGACTTTGAAATGAAAAAATCCGGAGATGATTTTGTCTGCCTCGACACAACACATCTGCCAGGCTTTCGGATAAGAGAACGCTTTTCTAACCTCTATAAAAAATGTTTGAACTTTGGGATAGATATGGCAACTACCCCTATTCCTGTCGTGCCGGCAGCTCACTACTCCTGTGGAGGTGTTAAAGTGGACAGTTATGGCAGAAGCAATATTCACGGGCTATACGCGACAGGTGAGGCGGCATGTTCCGGTGTACATGGAGCCAACCGGCTGGCCAGCAATTCCCTGCTTGAAGCGCTGGTTCTTTCAAATCGGGCGGCCCGGAATGTTATTAAGATTTTTAAAAAAGAGAAACCTTTTTCTCAATCTATACCGCAATGGGATATTGGAAATGCCGTGGATAGCGATGAGATGGTTGTGGTGTCCCATAACTGGGATGAAATCCGTAGAATCATGTGGAACTATGTTGGGGTAGTACGATCCAATAAGCGCTTTAATCGTGCAAAAACAAGAATTGAAATTCTTCAGAAAGAAATTAAAAAATATTACTGGGATTTTGTTATAACAAGCGATCTGATTGAATTAAGAAATATTGCTACTGTAGCTGAACTCATTATTAAAAGCGCTATGGGCAGAAAAGAAAGCAGAGGATTGCATTATAATCTCGACATTCCAAACCGGGACGATAAAAACTGGAAAAGAGATACTATAGTTGTAAATCATGGCGGGAAGCAGGTAAAGATGGAAGTGTATAGTCCCTAACTCAGAAAAAAACAATTTTTTTGAGCGAGATCTACAAACCACCAAATTTTCTCAGCTGCTGTTTATAGTAATCACTACTGGGAGCTAATTTTATGGCCCTGTTAATTGTTTCTATCGCTTTTTCTGTATCCCCTTTTTTGAAGTAGAGTTCTGATAGGGTATCAATAAATTCCGGTGTCTTGGGTTTTAATTTCAAAGTATGAAGAGAAATTTCAATCCCTTTATCAAGGTTTACAGATTTTTTAGCATAGAGCCACGCAAGCCGATTTAAGACAAAAACATCATCAGGTTTTAAATCCAGAGAGTTCTTGCATAATCCTATTGCCTTGGTTAACCAGCCTTTTTGAGTATATCCTGTACATAATCCATAATAAATACGGTAATCTTTCGCGTCTATCCGCAATGCCTCCGTAAAATGACCAATTGCGATATCTGGGGCTTTGTTTTTATTTTGCAAATTTCCTGTTGATAAAAGAGCATCTAAATTTTTTGGATCAATACTAATTGCTTTCATATAGTTCTCAAGCGCTATTGTGTTATTATTTTTTGCTTCATAGACCTTTCCTAAACCAAGATATCCCCGTGGGTCATCTTTTAATAATTCGACCGTCATTAAAAAGACTTTTTCCGCCTTATCAAAATTATTTGCCTTTAAGTGAAGTTCTCCAAGGTTGAAATGATTTTCTTTTGATTCGGGACTCAGCTGTATCAGTTTTTCATAAATGGGGGTGGCCTTTTCAAACTGGTTATTAGCCATGTAAGATTCTCCCAGCCACTCAAAAATTTCCGGATCTTTTTCACCCAATACAACAAGTTTTTCAAACAAGGGGACGGCGCTGTCAGAATTATTTTTTTCTAAATATAATTTACCGAGCATTTTGATGGAAACCCTGTCCTTGCTATCCAACTCTAATGCGGTTTCGAATACCTTTTGCGCTGCCTCATTTTTTTTCTGTTTGAAGAAAATTAATCCAATATACCTGTTAACAACGCTCTGGTTCGGATTAATCTCAAGTGATTCTTGAAATTCCCGCATTGCTTTATCGTAAAATTGACTCTTATAATAAAGCTCACCGAGTCCGTTGTGTGCCTTAAAATCGGAAGGATTGAAATCAAGAGAAAGGTTAAAGGTTTCCAGGGCTTTATCATCAAATTCTTTTATGAGATAAATTTGCCCCAGCTTGGAATAAGCCAAACTATTAGCTGGTTCCAGTTCCACAAGCTTTTTGTATTCCACAATGGCCTTATCATACTTTTCTTTTTTTAAGTAAGAATTACCTAATCCCAAATGCCCGTTAAAATTATCATTATCAATTTCCACCGCTTTAGTAAATTCCTGTATTGCCTTATTTATTTCCCCTTTCTCATAATATGCAAGTCCTACCTTCACATATTTTTCTGAATTTTGAAAAAGGAGGTCAATAATCTTGCTATCATTTCCAGTTATTATAAGGAATACAACAGAGAACAACACGAAGGCTGTTATTAAAGATGCGATTTTTAGCCGCTTAGATTTTTGCTTAACCTCGGAGGCACGTTTTTTTACAGCCGGGACCTTTTTTCCTTCCTCTTTTTTTACGAGATCGGGCATCATTTTGCAGTTCCCTTCAAACAGGGCCCCATCGTCTACAATGAAGTGGACAGTCTTTACGTTTCCTGTTGTCCGGCTGTTTTCCTGGAGGTCAATTTCATTTGACGCGGTGATATTACCTACTATTTCACCTTGATTAATGAGATTGCACGTTTTTACTTGAGCTTTTACCTGCCCTTTATTACCGACAACTAAAGTTTCCCCTACTTCCAACTCGCCGTCTATATTCCCATCAAAATGAATAGTTCCTTCCACACGTAAGGCGCCGTTGAAATGAACACCTTTACCGCAAAATGAGCCGACGTCTAAATTTTCCTTTTTACGTTTTTTCATAATTGAAAAATTGTAACATAAACATTAATATTTCTTCAAGAATAATAAAGCTTTTTTCAAGCTTGAGGGTATTGAAGTTCCCCGTTGCAAGTTACAGGGAAGCTTCTGTGTAAGGAGTTTAATATTATTTTAAGTTCGCTTGATAGCCCGGGTTAAGCGGAGCACCGCCCTGGGGTGCAAGTAACAATAATTTCAGTCCTTAAAGGGCGACACAAAAAAGCTGAGCGCTTAATAGACTGCTTCATTCCATAAAAGTCAGCAGCAGATTTGACAGCCCTTTATTATTTTTTGCGCATGTTTTTATTAATTTCCCGATATCGGTAGCAGCTTACAAGATGATCATTAACCATCCCAACGGCCTGCATATGGGCATAACAGATGGTTGAGCCGACGAACTTGAATCCCCTCTTTTTTAAATCTTTACTCATACTATCGGATTCCGGTGTGGTGGCAGGTATTTCCGAGAGGGACCTGAATTTATTGATAATCGGTTTTTCACCAACAAATTGCCACATATATTCTGAAAAAGAGCCGAACTCTTTCTGAACTTCAAGGAACTTTTGAGCGTTATTTACTGACGCATTAATTTTCAGCCTATTCCGGATAATTCCGGAATCCTCAAGCAGGGATTTGATCTTTTTTTCTTTGTACCGGGCAACTTTTTCAGGGGCAAACTTATCGAATGCCTTTCTGTAATTTTCTCTTTTATTCAGTACCGTACTCCAGCTCAATCCTGCCTGGGCTCCTTCGAGGATAAGGAATTCAAAAAGTTTTCTATCGTTGTGTTCAGGGACTCCCCATTCTCGATCATGGTATTCCATCATGAGAGGATTTGCTCCCGGCCACGTGCATCTTTTTATTTTTTTACTCTTTTTTTGAACAACCATTTATCCTTTTTTTAAATTTATACAAAAATTTGGTTCTCTCCTGGATCGGTATAGCGCTGTCAATGTGAATTAATTGCAAATGTAGCAAGCAAAACTTCAACATCAAGCCAAATCCCTTCTTCATCCGCAAAATTATCTACTTCCTGCAGATGGTCGTTCTTAAACTGCGCTAAATCTTTCGTAGAAAGCTGGTTTAACAAGCCCCGATAACCACTGTTCAATAAAATGTCCCACCATTCAAGACTGTCCTTAAGAAAATAACCCATTTGTTTGGATTGAATATTTATATCTTGAAAACCCGAGTTACTCAGCAATTCATTAATTTTATCCGGGGAGTCGAGACGTTTCCATGATAGAGTTGATGGTTTAATATCATATCTTTTTAGCCTGTCCAAAAAAGTTCCATTTAATGGTTCCATTAAAGCTTTTGTAAAACTTGTCATGGCTAATTTCCCACCGGGTTTTACAACTTTTGAAATACAGCTTAATCCTTTCTCCATGTCAGGCAATAAGAATATCCCAAACGCACAGCAAGCTACGTCAAAAGAGAATTTCTTAAAACCCATATCTTCAATGTCACAACACTTGAATATTAGATTCGATAATTTCTTATCAATTGTCTTTCTCTCCGCTCTTTCCAACATTTTGTTCGATATGTCAATCCCGATAACATTACCATTTGGTAGTTCCTGAGCAGCAGCAATCGCAACATGCCCTGTTCCGGTTGCTGTATCAAGAAATTTTTCATTTCCCTTTAAATTTATACTTTTTATTAAATGCTTAGCACTTTCGATAAAAAAACGTAACCCGTGACAATCATAACCCTCGCTTGCCATGTCAAAAGATTCTTTAACCTTTTGCTTGTGATCATTTTTATTCATATAGTAATTTTACCAGTATTTTTTTATATTTGTGAAAGGTAATTTAAATGAGATACTTTTCAGTCCCTTTTTTTCAATCATAATCTTACACGTAATCTTAATCGGTGTTTAATAAATAACGATTATCGTTAAGATTACGAGTATGATTATGAATTTAAAGTTAGTCCAGGTTGTTAAGTTCATCTATTCTTTTTCGAGAATAAGCTCTTAATATCTTCTACTATTAGATAGACGCATGGGACTAAGATTAAAATCAGCGTTGTGGAAAAGGAAATCCCCCAAACAAAGGCGTTGGCCAGAGGAGCCCATAATGGATTTTTGCCTCCGATTCCTAAAGCCATCGGAAGCATACCAAGTACTGTTGTCACAGTCGTAAGGATTATAGGTCTAAACCGAATGAGAGAGGCTTTGATTATGGGGAAATAGGGTTTTCTTTTTCCTCCCATTTTTCTTAGACTATTTGCAAAAGATATAAGAACTATAGAATCATTGACTATTACACCTGCCAGCCCAACGATTCCTATCATAGTTGGAAATGTAAAATAGCTTCCGCTGACAAAAAGCCCTACGACAACTCCAATTGATCCGAAAGGTATGGCAAGCATCACAATAACCGGCTGGATAAATGAGTTAAACTGTGTGGCGAGAATCAGAAAAACAAGAAACATCGCAAGGGAAAAAGACAAAACAACCTCTTTTACCGATTTTTGCGTCTCTTCGAATTCTCCTCCATATTGAATCGAAACTTCAGGAAATTTTTTTAATATTTTTTTATCTATGGTTTTTTTCAATTTATTGTTTACTTTGCTTGATGTAGTGATTTCATTTTCAATTTCTGAGGTCACAGTGATCGTCCTTTTCCTTCCAAAATGCTTGAACTCGAAGAGAGTAGGTTCTATTTTAATAAAAGCCACTTCCTTCAAAGGGATTAGCTGACCATTGGCAGCCGCAACATTAAGGTCAAGTATGGAGTTGAAATCTTTACGGTATTCTTCCGCCAATCGAACGTAAACGTCTATTTCTTCATTCTCTTCGTGGTAAACAGTTGCTTTTATTCCTTTGAATGCGGTCCGCACAGCATTAGAAAGTTCCTCCTGGGCAATGCCATATTTTTTGGCTTCTATCTGTTTCAGTTTTACCTGGATTTCTTTCATATTTTTTTTGTAATTGCTTCTTATATCCACTGTCCCTTTGATTTTATTTAACTCTTCTTTGATTAAAATAGAAACTTTCTCCAGCATGTCCCAGTTATCTCCCATGATCCTTACTTCAACCGGAGAACCGGTAGGGGGCCCTTCTTTCAGCCGGTCTACTTTAAATTCTTCAATTCCATTCATCTCTTTCAGAAACTGTCTTGAAATCGCGGACAGCTTTTCTATTGATTTTGTTCTTTCCCGTTTAAGTACAACATTTATTGTTCCCACATGTTCCGCAAGAGTCCCTTGGTACTCCACTTCGACAAATCCGGCTATGGAAATCAGGGAATCAATGTCATTGCCAAAAGCTTCATGGGCTACAGGAAGAATTTCTTCCAGCTTTTCAAGGGTTGTATTGAGCTTTGTTCCCACCGGAAGCCAAACCTTAATATCAAATCTGGGGAACGCGTCGTTAGGCGGAAATAGCTCGACGCCAATTTTGGGAATAGCCGCTAGGCTAAGTATCAGCGTGGCAACAAATACCAGAAAAACTACGTAACGACACCTGATGCAAAATTTAATTATTTTTAAATATACTTTTTTGAAAATGGCTAAAGGAGATGTTCTAAAATTAGAATTCCTTTCTTTCTTTTTATTAGACCTGATCCTTTTCCGGGTCACTTTGGAAAATTCCACAATGTGAGAGGGCATCATAAAAAGTACTTCAAAGAGGGATGCTGAGAGAGCAAAAATAATGACCTTTGGGATAACGCTGATGAACTTCCCCATGATACCGCTCACTAACAGAAGCGGTGCAAAAGCAGCCATGGAGGTAAGAACCGCAGATGTAATAGGCCATTTAACCTCTTTTACCCCCGCAATAATCGCTTCTCTTTTTGTCATCCCCTTTTCCAAATATCGATATACATTTTCAAGAACAATAATTGCGTCATCAACGATCATGCCGAGGACCAGAACTAACGCAAAAAGCGAGATTCCATTGATTGAGAGGTCAAATATTTTCATTAAAATAAAGGCGATGAAAAAACAGATGGGTATGCCGACAAAAGCAAAAATAGCCTGCCTCCGCCCCAGGAAGAGGGCAAGCGACGCAAATACCAGGACCATTCCAAAACCTGCATTCCTTAGCAGAACGTTTAGTCTGTCCCTTATTTCAAGTGAAGTATCATTAAACAGAGTAAGCTCTAAATCATTTGAACTTTTGCGCTTATATTTGTCCAGCAGGACATTAATCTCATCAATGATGTTAATTACATTGCTGTTCTTCTTTCTCTTCACCTGGAGTATCAGCGCGGGATTGCTATTTAGCTTTGTAAGAGTTCTTGCGTCCTCGTGGCCTGTTTTAATAGAGGCAAAATCTTTCAGGAAAATTACTCCATCGGAAACCTTATTCACAAAAACAAGATTATTAAAATCTTCCACATCTGAATATTTACCAATCAGTCTGATATCAATTTTATGCTCTCCTACATCAATGTGGCCGGCTGCGGCATTTTTATTCTTTCTGTTTACTTCTCGAACAACATTATTAAGCGTAAGACCATAGGACTCCAGTTTCCCGGGGTCCACATTAATATAGACTCTTCTTTCCCGCTTACCCTGTATTTCGACCTCTGATATCCCGCGAATATCTTCAATATCTTCGGCAATGTCTTCCGCTGTTTCAAATAGTTTATCTGTAGTAAGCTCACCACCCACGGCTACGAGGCAAATGGGGAAAAAAGCAGTATCAAGATCATCTATTACGGATTTTTCCGTATCATCAGGAAAATCATCGATTTTATCCACTTCATTTCTCAGCTCCTGGATTATTGGGTTCATGTCCTTGATCTCATCGTCAAACTCAATAATAACGGAGGACCGATTGGCTGAAGAAGTGGAGAACATTTTTTTTATACCCGGAATATCTTTTATCTCTTTTTCAATGGGAGTGGTAATGAATTTCTCAACATCTTCCGGGGCAAGGTTTTTGTGGATGGTGGAAATAAAAGCTTGGTTGAAGTTCAGGTCCGGGTCCAGGTACTTCGGCATTGAAATGTAGCAATAGACTCCAGCGCCAACAATAAGGATAAAAATAAGCCTGACAAGAATGGTTTTATTAAGACCCAGTTCAGTAATATTCATTAGCTGTTTGTAAAAAGTATTCGGTCAATCCGTGTTTTATATTGTCTAAACGATGGGTTTAGCGAACGGTAATGTCTAAGTAAATGAACTAAATAGCATTAGCAAGCTAATGCCTGACAACACTATAGCATTGCGTTATGGTGACTAATTGGCTTTAATTTAGGTAACCTTGGTAACAACCATTAATCGTCAATCGTTATTTATTGTTTGCCCAGGGATGAGTTTTTGAGAAGAGAATGTAATAATCTCATCCCCATCTTGAATGCCATTGAAGAGTAGAATTTCCTTGGCCAGGTAGTTATTTTGGTTGACCGGTACAAACTTCACTTTGCCCTGAGACAAAATAAATACTCCGAGCTTTTTACCGTAAAACTTTAACCAATCCGCATTAATAGGATAAGCTCTTATTTTATTTACGGCAAGGTGGACCTTTGCAGTCATACCCGGATGAATAGTCTTGCTTTTGTTCAAGACAGAAAGTTCCACATTAAAGAGATGGGTATCAGAATCCGCTACGGGTGAAATAAAATTTACCATTCCTGAGAAGCTTTTACCAATGGCTGGAATAGAAAACTTAATTTTCTCGCTTCCTTCAACAGAGGACAGCTCCCGTTCAGAGACAGCAAAGGAAATCTTGACAGGATCCAAAACAACAATTTCAATTAATGCCTGCCCTGCCGCTACAAACTCTCCTTCTTCTACATACTTGTTGGAAACAATACCGTTCACCACGGAAAGGATTCTGGTTTTTTTTAAATTATTATTAGTAATATCCAGGCTCCTTTTAGCAATCAAAACCTCATTTTCTGCTGATTGAATTTCCTCTAATCTGGGACCGTCCTTGGCAATTTTCATGTTTTTTTTCGCGATTTCCAGAGCTGCTAAAGACGTTTTATATTTGGTATCCGCATCATCTAATTGTTCTTTAGAAGCATGTCCTTCTGAAAACAGTTTGGAAAATCTTTTCAGAGCATTTTCCGCGTTTTTTTTATCTGCTTCTGCTTTATCAACCTGTAAGCTAAAAACCTTAATTTCATCCTCACGGTACGGAATATCGATCAACTTTTTTTTAATAATAGTTTCTTCATGGCGTGCCCGGGACTCTTCCAGCCGCAGAAGAGCTGTGTTGCGGTCTACGTCCGCGAGTAGCATTCCTTTTTTTATTGTATGACCTTTGTCCACGTTCAATTTTTCGAGCAAGCCGCTAATTTCTGAGGAAACTTTGATCGTCTTTCCCGGAATAACCAGGCCGGTCTTTTCAATGGATTTAGTAATCAGTTGTTTCTGCACAGGGAAGGACTTTATTTTCAGGGCATCCGCCAATGATGAAACCGGGAAGATAAGAATTATAAAAATAACAATGGCAATTTGTTTCATGGCTGTAATTTTACCCTAATGATGCATTAAAAAAATACATTATTATAACAATACATAAGGGAAAATGGGAAAGAGGGAAAAAGGGGAAATAACTTCTTTTTTTTAGCTGCTATTAAATATGCCCTAATTCATAAATACATTGATACAAAAACCAATTATTTTTTTAATGAGTGTTTCTATCTCTTTTTTTCCATTTACCTATCTTTCCCATTTTCCCTTTGGAAAGTTAGTAGTAATATGCCAGCTCAATCTGAAGGAAATCGTCATTCCGCAAGCTGTAGAAAGGATCACTTTCAGGAAGATTAAAGAACCCGCGTGCTTCAAAAGTTGCTTTCCAGTTGTCACCGAAACGACGGCTTGCTTCCAGGGATAAAGCTCTTGAGGAATTGTTAATATCTTGTAAAAAGCCTGCTAAAAGCTCTGTACTGGCAGCATCATTGACAGCAAGGCGGAGGCCGAACATGGCGTCATTGTCAAAACCTGTTGTAGTCGCATGGCCGCGGTTGTCATACGCCCACTCGCCTATGATACCCAAATCCATTCTGGTTTCAGCAATACCCACGAATGTGTATTCAAAACCACCAACACTTGCGAAAAAGTTGTCTCCCTGGCCGTTGCGATAGAGAGCTTCCAGCTTCCACAACCATTCGCCTGCTACCAATTGCAAATCTAATCCGGACTGGTTGATCTGTTCGTAATAGGGAATAAAAACCGGATTTCCGTCACTGTCTACACCTGAAAGAAGCGTTGGTTCGCGTCCTGTTCCATTAAAATAGTATATCCCGACATCCCAGTTCCCAATCGTATGGCTGTATCGAACGGCAAAATCCAGATGATGTTCTTCATCGGTATTTTCATATCTTGCCTGGTCAGTATCCACTATTACGGCAGCCCGCAGACGTCCTTTTTCCCCCGGGAATGTTCGTTCGCGGAAATAGGGTAATAAAAACATATCTACCACACCCCAGTCACGTGGCACAGAGAGGTGTACCATAGGCTGCCCCAATTTATCTTCCCCGTCGATATTCTCTACAATGTCTGTCTGGTTTATGATGTCCACCAGGTGCACGAATTCTGTTGTTCCCCAGAAAATCTTTCCTGCGCCCACGCGAAGTTCCCAATTATCTCCGAGATAGAGATAGTTTAGTTCACGGACATCAAAATGAGTACGCTCGGAATCGGCGCTATCGACCCTTGCGAATGGAACGAAGGTAAAACTGGAGCCGCTTTCCCATTCGTGGTAGTACTCGGGTTGGAGAGCAAATGAGGCATTATCCCTCTTTTGATTGGGAAAGAGAGCATCACTTAAAAACCACCTTCCCTCGACAGCCACATATCCCGACAGCTCATGGGCTACCGCAATGGGAGCAATAATTATGCTGAACAAAGAAAAAAGAGCAAATATGGCAGGGAACACTCTCATAGAGTTAAATTCGAATATCAAATTTCGAAACAATTTTTGACACAGAAAACCCCAGATTTTAAGAGTTATAATAAATAATAGAAAATGGATGTGCAAACCAAATAAAGATTGCAATTAATTTTAATATTTGTGTAATCTGATCTCTGATCCCCGACCTCTTTCCTCCATCATCTCGCTCTTTTCAGGCTATTTTTGTTGAAGTCTTTATCTGTCAACCCTGTTTGAAATTTATAATTAGACCAGACCAGCTTTGTGTTTTTGCCATTCTGAAGGTTGATCATAAACATTTCAGTCGCCCGCCAGTGTTTGTCCAGATACTTCTGATAACCCGTACTTGTAAGTGTCTTTAAATGAGATTTTTTGCGGTTGAAATATTCGACTTTCAATACACGGTATTCACTTTTATCGTGCCAGGTAACCTGCCTTGTGTATCCTGAGTTCTTCTGATCCACAGGGTAATATTCCACAACGAAACATTCCTGGTCTTCATACACTTCATCTCTAATCCATTTGTAAGTATACTTTTCCACTTCCTGACTGGAGACATCCTCGTAGGCAAACTCACTGCCCATAAATGACCCTGACTTGTTGCGTGAGCTGATCCGCTTCACTCTCTTTAAGGCGGGCAGGTAAAGCCACTGGTCGTCGTCTCCAACTTTGTGAGTAAAGTTCAAAAAAGCAGTTCCCTTTATGTCCCTGGGAGTATCGAAAATCGTCAGACTTTTATCACCGTCTCCTTTTACCTCCAGGGTGCGAATTCGGATTTTACGTTTACTTTCCTGGCCGTGTTTGTTTCTGAGGACCATAAGCATGTCGGCAGTGAAGTCCCTGAAATCTTTGTTACGAAGATCAGCCTCTTTAGCAATGGCAAGTCCCTTTTCTTCAGGAGTTTCAGCCGTTGCCTGAGCAATAACAATGAAGGGAATTAATAGGAAAAATAAAAATCGATAAAATAGTTTCATAATTTTTCTTTTAGTTTTGCAATACCTCAATCTTGCACGCAAAAGTTTACCGCAATGCAGCAAAAGACGCAAAGAGCAAATAACCCACACGTTCTCTGCAGTAGGATGGTGGGGGGGGATGTAAAATCCCCCGCACCGGGAAACCGCTTTGTTTAACTTTTAGAAGGTGTCGACGGGCAACAGTTTTTAAAGAACTCCTGCCAGGATGATCCTTCACAGCTACAATTTTGCATCATAGTTTTGAGAGTTTCCTTGATCTTCTCACCTGTGAGTTCGATGCAGAACCCTTTATCGGTTTCCTTAAACTTAATATTACAACAATCTTTTTCCATTTTTTTTTCACCTCCTTCCCTATTTTAAATTTAGACATATTGGTATATGTCTATACGAAAAGACAAAAAATTTTATTTCTTTCCTTTTTGTCCGGAAAACATTTCCATAAAATCTCCGCAGCAATCGGTTACGCAGGAACAGTTCATGGAGTAATAGACCTCCTTTCCCTCTTTTCTGTCCGTGACGATCTTCGCGTTTTTCAATATGTTGAGATGGTGGGAAATGGAGGGCTGTTTCATCTTAAAATGTTTGCAGATCTCTGTGACGCACATCTCCTTTTTCATCAGCAGAGACATAATTTTCACCCTCGTTGGGTCTGCCACGGCCTTGAAGAATGAGCAACAATCAAAATTCATTTAAAATTCCTTCAATAAACATATAGAAATACATCTATTCATAAGATATAACCGTTGACAGTTTTTGTCAAGGTTATTTTTTTAGGAGGATTTCCTGATCTTTACAGCTTTTGCAGGTTTGAACCTTTTGCAATCTCAGCTTCATAACCGGAATGTTATGATAATTCCATTTCCTTGCGAATGGCTTTACGGAGTTGATCACGGACGTCATCCGGGAATTTTTCAGGGGCCTGGTTTTTGATTAATTGAAGACTTTTTTTCATAAGTTCAATATTTTCTTCACATTCAGTACACGTACTTACATGATCTTCAGCGAATGAAACCAGATCCGGGTCCAGCTCACCGTCAAGATATTCGGACATTTTTTCAAACAGTTGTTTGCAAATCTCGTTCATTAGTTTTCCCTTTCCATATAGTACTCTTCAAGGCTTCTCCTTAAAAATAATCGGGCCCTGTGAAGTCGGGATTTAACAGCCGGCACATTGATCTCAAGAGTTTGAGCTGTTTCTTCCGCTGTAAATCCTTCCAGGTCCCTCAAAACCAGCACAATCCTGTATTTACGAGGCATCAGTTGAAGGTTTTTTTGAATATGCTCGCTTAACTCCTGGTT
>Ga0208638_1000668_pt1 | contig 22316 bp, 16 predicted proteins | sample ETNtaG_34_FD_185753 | JGI IMG/M metagenome (GOLD analysis project Ga0208638, IMG submission 185753) | Marine microbial and viral communities from oxygen minimum zone, Eastern Pacific Ocean - ETNP201306SV51 (SPAdes) (version 2) | ecosystem: Environmental > Aquatic > Marine > Oceanic ...
GACGAGAAAATAAGCGTTGAAAGGTGCCAAATGGTAAGACAGCTTGATTATCCAAACTGAACATTCCCATAAATTTCCCCTGCTTTTTAAGTACACCAACCACTCGAAATTTATGTGAACCAATTTTGACATATTTATCAATGGGGTCTTCATCTGGGAATAGGGCATCAGCCACATCCCCACCAATGATCATTACCCGAGCACCCGATCGATTTTCCCCGTCAGTAAAATATCGCCCTGTTATCACGTCTGCCGATTCGTTTGTAGCCATATATTCCGGCGTGGTTCCAAAAAATCGAGTATCAATTCGTTTGTCGCCTCGAATAATACTCCCTCCCCGCTCTGCCATTGGCGCAACCGCCGCAACAAATTGAGATTTCTCCCGAAGTTGTTCCACATAATCTTCTTTAATTCGGGGACGATTTCTCAACTCCCACCAATCCATATCACCACCAAACCAATCCATTCGACTGATAATCAAGACATCCCGGCTAAGGAAAGACATACTTTTTTCAAAGGTACGATCTAATCCAGAAATAAGGGTGCCCATCAACGTCACCGATAAAACACCAATTACAATACCAAGGGCGGTTAAAATTGAACGAGATTTATTCCCGAAGATTGAACCCAGAGAAATGCGCAAATTCTCCCAAAAAAGTGATATCAAGTGGATACCTGTCTTTTTTTAGTCACTTTTTTATCCACTTTTATTTTTCCATCAAATAGGTGAATCGTTCGATCCGCATGGGCGGCAATATATTCTTCATGGGTGACCAATATAATTGTATTACCACCCGAATGGAGTTTGTCTAATATCTTCATAATTTCGACACCACTTTTAGAATCCAAGTTCCCAGTAGGTTCATCTGCTAAAATAATAGATGGATCATTCACCAAGGCCCGGGCAATGGCAACCCGTTGACGCTGTCCACCTGAAAGTTCATTGGGCTTGTGATGCATCCGCTCTTCTAATCCTACGGAAATGAGCGCTATTTTGGCTTTTTCGATTCTGTCATTCTTAGTCATATTTGCATAAATTAATGGGACTTCTACATTTCGAAGGGCAGTGGCTTTCGGGAGTAAATTAAACGTCTGGAACACAAATCCGATTTTTCGATTCCGAATAGATGCTAATTGATTATCATCCATTTTATGGACGAGTTCACCTTCAAATTCGTAGATGCCTTCTGTGGGCGTATCCAAACAGCCGATCATATTCATTAATGTTGATTTTCCCGAGCCGGACGGTCCCATAATAGAGATATATTCATTTGGATTGATAATAAGATCAACGCCATCCAATGCACGAACCACTTCACCGCCCACATCATAATGACGTTTAATCTCTTTTAATGAAATTAGATCAGCCATAATTATTGCTTTGAATCTGAATCTTCGGATTCACTTCTAGAACCACCAATTTGAATCTTAAATCCTTTTTTCTTATCTTCACCATCTTTATCTGTGGTTACCGCCTTATTATGAGCCAAATCTTTACTGATTGCACGATAGCTACCGGTAACTATTTCTTCTCCTTCATCGATGCCACTGAGTACTTCGTAATGGGTTTCAGAAGAAATCCCCACTTTAACAGGACGGATATGAACCACTTTTCCATCTTTGGATGCTTTTTTCTTTTTACCTTTTTTGTCATCCAATTCAGATAATTTTCCATCTCGAAGGACGCCGCCAGGTTTATCGGAAACTATAAATACCAATTCTTCCATTTTCTTCGCTTTTGGTTTTTTGGTACCATCTTTTCTATCTGAGCCTTTTCCTTTCCCAAAGGTCGTTTTTTCAGAGCCTTCTGGACGAACGGTCAAGCTCTGGATTGGTATGGCCAACACTTTATCTTTTTTATCCGTTATAATATTGGCGGTGGCACTCATACCGGGACGTATCCCGTCCGGCACTTGTATCATCCGAATTTTGACTTCAAAATTTGTCACTTGCTCTGCAGATCCAACTGAAGATGTTCGAGCCATATGGGCAATTTCACTTACAAGGCCATAAAATACCGTATCCTGAAACGCATCAATTTCAATTTCTGTAGTATCCCCTTGGGAGACAGAAACCACATCATTCTCATTCACATCTACAATGACTTCCATAAGATTTAAATCCGCTATTATCATGAGTACTTCAGCTTGAAACATGCCTCCCACTGCCATTTCACCCACTTCTTTATTCACTGCGGTGACAATTCCATCCTGCGGTGAAACAATTCGCGCTTTGTTTAAATCATCTTCTCTCGATTCAAGACTAGATTTTGCTTGTGCCAAAGCGCTATTTGCTATTTCGTATGAGGCTTGAATCGCTTCTAACTCCTGATCAGAAGCCAGATTTTGTTCATACATTGATTCTACACGTTTCTTGCTGGCCAATTCTTGCTTTAACCGTGCTTTGGCCGATCGAACTGAAGAGGAAGCGGAATTATAATTGGATAATAATTGTTTTCGATCCAATGTAATCAAGTGCTGACCTTTTTTCACGTGATCCCCTTCTTCTACCGTAATGGTATCAATCCATGCTGAAGAAGTGGCACTGATTTTTACTTCGGTTTCAGGTTGGATTTTCCCACTGGCATTCACTTTATGTATAATCGTTTGCCGAACCACTTTTTCCGTTTCCACTTTGATAGCATCATCATCTTTTTTCCCCAGACTTACCGCAATCAGTATGGCGAGTAATACGCCACCGCCGCCAAAAATGAGCCATTTTTTCTTTTTAGTTAATTTTTCCTTAGCCACTATTTTCTCCTCTAACTTATTTATTCGTATCCAGTGTACCCAAAAGGGCTTTTAAATTTGCTTGTTCAATATAAGCGTCATATTTTGAACGAATCAGAGATGACCTCGCCCGTACTACCGAAACCTGCGCATCCAACACTTCTAAAATAATTGTAGATCCTTGGGTATATCTCACCTGCGCCAGTTTTAAATCTTCCTCTGCAGAAATGAGAACAGTTTCATTGATTGGGATAATTTCCTGGTAATTATTCAATTGATCAACCATACTTTGCAATTGGACGGATAGATCTTGTAGTTGGATCAAATATTCCGATTCTTGTTTATCCACAGCAATCTTCGCCTGTTGAATTCGAGTGCTGATACTATTTCCTGAAAATATTGGAACAGAAATAGACACTCCCGTATTCATTCGTTTTTGATCATTAAAACTGTTGGTAATTGCATCGCCAAGATTTTTTGCACTGCCGGAATAACTGGCATTTGCACTAATGGTGGGCAAACGAGATCCTTTGGCAATTTTTGCACTAAGTTCTGCGCTTGTGATTTGATATTGTTTTGCTTTAACGCTTGGATTAAATTTTTGAATCAGTTCAAATCCAGTATCAAATTCAGGAACAATTTCCAAAGGCGTTTCCACTTCTACTGTAGAAAAATCTTGATCTGAGCCAACTAACCCCATGGTATTTTTCAATGTTCGATACGCGTTTTGTAGGTTTGCATCATTATTGATTACATCTACCCTGGCTTGACCAAAACGAACTTCTGCTTTTAGCAGGTCCGTCTTTTTTGCTGAACCCAATTCATATTTTTGTTCTGCCAATGCCAACTGTTGTTGGGAACTCATGAGATTAGATCGGGCCACATCTAATAGCTGGGAAGCTTTAAGGTAATTAAAATAAGCTGAATGTACATTTCGAATTATATTGGTAATTACTTGACGGTCAAATTGTTCTGCAATTCGATAACTGTTTTTAGCCTGACGTATGGTATTCCACCACACACCACCATCATAAATATTCTGCGAAAGTGAAATGCTGGAAGATGCACTAGTTTGACTACTGATTTTATCCAATGTTAACTCTCCAGTTTCAGAATTAAATCCTCCAGTCTGTGCGGGAAACCGAGATTCGCTCATATTTCCAGAAAACCGAATTGAGGGCAAGATCCTACTGTAAGAGCCTTTAACACCTTGTCTGGATGATTGTAAATCCAATGCCGATGTTTTCAACGCTTCCTTGTTCTCTAAAGCAATTTCAATCGCTTCCACCAGAGAATAGGTTTGACTAATCCCAATGGTAAAAGGGATCATAAATAATAATCGTTTAATAATTGTTAAGTCCTTTCTTATCCAAACATGCCTGAAACACCTGCGCCAATTCCCGCGAATACGATCAAACCAAATATCCATAAACCTGTCATAACGGTTAATGATGTTTTGGTCGTTTTATTATAAATAATACCAATCCCCACAGCCATGAGGAATACACGCCAGAAAGCAAATATATCCAACCCTGCAAGAAAACTGTTAATGAAATCTCCCTGTTCACCAATTCCCAAGGCACCCAATCCCGTAAAAATCATCATATTGTCAGAAATATACTGAATAGGTGTTTTGATGATATATTCAATAACCGATGGCATATAAGCAAATGCACTTAATGTAAATATTTGACCATATTTTCCGCCACCCCCTAAAAATAAATTAGCAGTCAGCATGGCAAACAGAGACCAAAAGGCGATCCGCATGGGCCAAGAGATTGCCATACTTACATAAGTAAAAATGGCACTCATACCTGTTTCTGAATAAACCCTATCGTATTGGTTTGAAAGTATTTCATCTTTTTGCTCTTCAGAAATCTGCGTATTCCCTTCGATGCTTTTTTCAATTTGTTCCCACTGCATATCCGCAATTAAATCCTGAAGCACAAACCCGGAAACCAACGCCAAACCCATGAGTAAGGCAATGGGCATTAAAGCTTGTTTCAAGTTAAATTCTTTAACGATGGTTTCGAATGTTTCACCGGGTGCGGTGATAGCATTAATCATTGTTCCAAACATTATATTCTCCTACCTCTATTATGATAAAATATCTAAGACCTGCCACGTTTTAGACTCAAAAATGTTCCTTTGGTTGTCAATCATTTTCATTTTTTTCATCTGCTTCATATTCCAAGATATCCCCCGGTTGACAACCCAATTCTTCACATATTTTTTCTAACGTTGAAAATCGTACTGCTTTGGCTTTTTCCGTTTTCAAAATGGACAAATTTGCCTGGGTGATACCGACCTGTTCTGCAAGATCTCCCAGGGAAATTTTTCGCCGGGCCATCATTACGTCTAAATTGATACGGATGCCCATTAAACCGTGAGATCCTGCTCTTCTTTCATTTCTGCCCCAATACGAAATGCTTCACCAATTACAATAATGACCATTGCCACCAATAGAAGACTCAAATTAAAATGAATGGATGATTCGGGAATAATCGAATCGAATGAAAGTTTTGGCGTAATAAATATATTGAGCAAGATATCATGAAAAAAATCAAAGACACCGATTATGAGTACAGAAAGGCCGATCCATAGCAACCTGTTTCCATTTTTGATATTAAAAGGATCACCCTTCCCGACGGATCTTATCAGTTGCCGTAATAATAATAATATCCAAATGATAAACCCAAAAATACTAAATCTTATCAGTTTTACTGGAATCAATAACCATTCCGGCATGGGAGATTCGATAAGAGCCAATGCTTTTGCTTTTGTAATCTTAACAGGTAACTCTCGACCTGTAAATTCTGCCACACCTTCTTCTTCAACATTAAAATGAACTGGGTAGAATAATTTTGTTGTTTGATCTGTAATTCCGAATACGGGTCCAGCCAACAACATCAAAAAACGATAGACAATATATATCGCCAACAATACGGTGATTGCTGTAATTAACCAGTCTGTAATTTTAACAAATAAATGAACGCGATGCTCTGACATAGCCCTAATCCTTTAATTAACGGGGCCGATTTTATAACTTATAACTTATTAATACCAATAAATATTTATTGTTTTTCGATATATTATTGAACTACGAACTTGCCGCCAGTACGCTTCATTGGATATAGTATAAAATTCTGATCAAATGACGTATAGTTAAAGCCAATCAGCGCTTCAAGGCGTTGCGGTACATCCGATCTGTCCACCAACATATATGGAATCATATTATACTCACCCTTGTCATACAGAGACTTACTCAGTGGGAATTGGGCCACCCATTCTTTTTTAGGTAACATCACTGCTTCATGTTTTTTCCTCGATCCATCTATATCTATTTTTTCGATGAGTTCCTGTTTGTCGTTATATATTAAATATCCTGTTCGAACTATATGATTTTGAGGATATACTTTTACAATGGAATGAATGAAAACTTCGCTGGTATTTGGCGTAAGTGAAACATTGACCGTAATGGAATCATCTTCTATTAAGTTATATGAAATTGGATTTAAATCGGTATGTACAGTTAATATGTTTTTTAAAGAAACAATTCTTTTTAATTCACCTTCCTTACTTATCGTGGAAAGATCTTCAACCACTTCACCGTTTAAAAAATCAATTTTTACAAACGATAATCGATAATTTGCCAAATAAAAATATAATCTATAAGTGCCTGTAACAATTGAACCCATCCCCGGATCACCAGGCGTTGGTAATGGCATTGTAAAATCGCCGTTTTCATCGGTTTGGGTGATTATTTCTGTTCCTTCTAACCATATATAAATATCACTACGATCATCTGACGATTGTAGTGACACCGTCCCGGTAATTTCACGATCAGGGATTTTGTCATCCCCAAAGAAAGGATTGTTTTCACACCCAATAAAAATAATAAATACGCTAACTAATATGGTGAGTGGCCATTTCATCAGTTTATTGAACCACCAATTTCCCCCCAGTGCGATAAATTGGAAGATTAAAGAATTTTTCTGAAAAAGTATTATACCCTGCCCCTAATGCGCTAAGAATCCCTTGAGGAATATCCTTTCTATCAATCATAAAATAGGGAATCACTTCGTAATTTCCCGTAGGAAGATTCACATTCACATAATCAAAATTAATCACGATATCTTTGGTGGGGCCGGCGATGAATTCCCTCATTGTGGAGGCTGTATCAATATCAAGAGAATACATTAAATTATTGGTTTTTTCATCCTTGAATAATAGGCCTGTATAAATTTCGTCCCTTTGGGTGACAACTTTTCTTATGTTCATGAAAATAGGTGGACGGTCCGGCGTAAGTTCGATAATAACTTCTACCTCACTATCAAATCCAGATGTGATTATTCCCGGCGAAATGGATGTGTGCACACCCAAAATCCTTGTGAGAGAAATATCTCTTGAAATTTCGCCTTGTATATTAATGAGTTTACTATCATTGACTATCTGTCCTGCGGCAAATGATACCGATATATTAGATATGAGGTAATTACCCAAAAAGAAATGAATGGTATAATCTCCGTCCACAATAGCACCACTGGATTGTTCGCTTGATGCGGGAAGTACCAATTCAAATGTACCATCAATATCTGTTGTTGCCTGGAGGCCTAGCCCTTCAGACCAAATGAACACACCATCGTGGAATCCATTAGGGTAGCTTTCAACACGATCAAGAACAACTCTCCCCGTAATTGTTCTATTGACTATTTTTTTCTTTCCACCAAATGGATTCTCTGTGCAAGCGAAGACGGCAAGGCATAAACTAATTATGATTGTCTTATTCATTAAAACTCGGTACTAAATGTGTAATATTCTCGCGTATCTCTTAACAGTAATCCGTCGAGGGAAGTTTTATTCTCTTTCAAGTTTCTGCCTGAATAGGCCAATTGGCCTTTAATTGGCCCAATTTTGATTTTGAGTGTCCAATAAATATCGTAATTAGAGAATGAAGGAAGTTCAATTTCATTAAATCCAACATCGGGAACATGGATCATTCCCACTTGTTCTCCTTCTTGAAACCACCGAGAACCAATAGAAAAGTATTTCCATTTTGCCGTCATACTGGCGGTCACTTTAAAAGTGGATTTAAAAGGAAAGGCGCTTAAATCTGACACATCATATTTTGAAAATGCCATATCCCCCAATACGCGGCCTTCGTAAGCTTTTAATTTAATCTTTCCTTCAAAACCCATCATGTTGGCATGACCAATATTTTCATAATATCCTACAGGCATACCCAATAAATATGTCACCCGCATTTTATCTATATAATCGTTCCTGAAAAAACTTCCTTGGAATTCAATCTGTTCAATCGTGGGAATATCATCGGGTTGTTTCACAATGTTAACACCAATTTCTAACGATTTCATTTTTTCCGGTATTAAAGCTCTCTGTTGATCTATAGGAATATCGGTTAGGCTGATCTGTTGTTGGAGGGTAGGAAATTTAATGTTATTACCCGTGGTGACCCAGTAAGCCATTGTTTGGCCTGGAGATCGTCTGGAGGCAATTGTAGAAATTTTAAAAATATTATTCTGCCAAGTATTATCCCCAAATTTCATAAATGAAACGTCTTCAGCGCCACCGAGATGATCCTCTCTATAAACCAAGTTAGTCTTAAAATCATTGACTCTATCTTGCCGGTAACTCACATCCAAATCTGTTAGCCATCGACCCTCATCGTCTCCTGTTGAATGAAGTTTAAGTACGGTTGCAATTCCCAATTGATTTCGGTTTAATGTGGCACCCTTTAATCCAATTTGATTTACATTCGTGAGTTTTCGATCGTCCCAGAATTCCAAAACAGAATTTTCCATTTGAGCACCAATCATCCATTCGAATCGATTAAAATCAATATATTTCCTTGCTTCTATTTTCTGAGAATTATGATCTAAATTTCTAGACACCATCCCGGCCAAACTATTTAGCCCTTGCACCTCTGAAATCTTGTGCTTGGCCAAGGAAATATCCATTTCACCTAAAAACCCTAACACACCATTAAACTGACTGCCCATTAGATCGTTGGTTGATTTAATCGTGTTAAAATCGCGTGTGTTTTGAAACGTTTGTTTGTCTCGAGTAATGTTGAATTCCAAATTTCCCGTAATCTTATTACCATTAATTTGGTTATTTATATCCAATGTTAAGTGATTCAGATCAGAATATAATCCACTATCTTCTAAATTATTATCTTCAAAAATCCTTTTATATGCTCCCTTTTTATTACTCAGAGATAGAAATGTATCCTTGAATTGAACTTGACCATTTACATTCCAAAAACCCGAATCATAGGTACCAAATTGCTGAGAAAAACCCATATGTTTATCTTGGGTGTTTTTGGGAACAATATTTACCACTCCCGAAAAAGCATCCGGGCCATAGAGTATGGAATGCCCACCCTTCACAATTTCAATTTGTTCTACATTTTGCATATCCACCAAAGATAAGTCAAATACATTATCATATGGACGATTCAACCTAAATCCATTATAGAGGACCAAAACATCATTCGCATTTCCACCGCGAATGGAAATCGTTTTTCTTCCGGACAGGGATTCTTCTATTTGAATACTTTCATCTGTGGCCAGTAAATCGCCCATATCTACAAATGCTCTTAATTCAAATGCCTCTGCTTGAATGATAGAAACCGATTGGGGTAAATCTTTTTCAATCGCTGCTTTCCGTTTTTCCCCAGATGATTCAATGGCTTCAAATTGTAGAACGCGTGGTTTTAATCTAATATTAGGAGATTGGTTTAGCGTTTCAATTGATATGGTCACATCATCATAACCGATATGTTGAAATTTTACTTTATGCTCTTTTTCAAATGGCGAGATGTCCAAAGTATAGAGTCCAGATTTATTGCTTGAAACGCCATAATCTGAATTTTCAATTGTTATGTTCACGCCATTAAGGGGTGCATCGGTTAATTTATCCTTGATTGATCCGGAAATTTCCTGTCCAAATCCAATCCCAATAAACAGAAATAGTTGAAGAAAATAAGTCTTTTTCATGATTCCCTTCCTGCGGATGGCAGGCCGTTAGTATTGTCAAGTATTATTCGATCTTTGATCTCTATAAAATACGCAAAAGCAGCCTCATAGGTATTATCAATTTTTTCATCTAATATTGCATCTTCAATGGCTTTTTTTATGAGTCCAACCACTCGACCTTCCTTCAATCCGCATTCAGCCATAATTTCTTCCCCCCGGACGGGCGATTGGAACGCCTTGAGAGAATCTCGTTCATCTACATTCTTCATCTTGGTTTCTACCCGTTCAAAATTTCCCATATACTTTTTTACTCTGCGGGGATTCTTCGTGGTTATATCGGCTCGGCAAAGGGTGAGCAAATCATCCAAATCTTCGCCTGCAGCCACCATAACCCGCCGAATTGCGGAATCGGTAATTTCTTTTTTCGCCAACGCAATGGGACGTAAATGAAGTAGCGTGAGTTTTTTCAAATAATCTTTCAATTCGTTGGATAGTTTCATTCGTCTGGCCACTTTATTCAACATTCGTTCTCCCACCGCGTCGTGTCCATGAAATGTGTATCCTTTCAGCTTATCAATTCGTCGCGTTTTGGGCTTCGCAATATCGTGAACAAGGGCTGCAAACCGCAGTTCCATTTTATCTGAAAGTTGTGCTGCATTATCCACCACTTGCATGGTATGCTGGAATATATCTTTATGGTGCCATTCTCCAGTTTGATCCATACCAACCATGACATGAATCTCCGGGAAAATAAATTCCATTAAACCCACTTTTTGCAGGATATTTAACCCAACCGATGGTTTGGATGTCGATAATATTTTGGTGAATTCAGTTGTAATTCTTTCTTGAGAAACTATATTGATTCGGTTCGCCTGACGTTTCATGGATTCAAAACATTGGTCTTCTATTCTTAACCCAAGGCCAGACGCAAAATATGCGGCGCGCATCATCCGCAATGGGTCCTCAGAAAATGTTTCATCCGGATCCAGCGGCGTAACCAATTGCTTTGCCATTAAATCTTTGACACCGTTATAAGGATCGTGAAGTTTACCAAATTGATCGGGAAGCAAACCCATAGCCATGGCATTTACTGTAAAATCCCGTCTCAAGAGATCACCCTTCAAATCAGTATAAACAATTTCTTTTGGCTTTCTGGAATCATCATTATATGATTCTTCTCTTGCAGCGGCCACTTCTATCGGGATGGGCCGAGAAGGAATATGGGCTGTAGAAAATTTTGGGAATTGAATCACTTTTTTGATTCCCATATTTTTAGCTATTATTTTGGCAAATTCAATACCATCGCCAATGACCATAAGGTCAATTTCTTTTAATTTTCGATTTAGAAATAAATCGCGGACAACACCCCCAACAACATACACCTCTTTGTTACAAGTAGCGGCAATTTCTCCTATTTTTTCGAGGATTAATCGCGGCTTCGGTTGGGAATCGAGTAAATGTTGAATGTTTGCCATTCTTAAAATTAATACAATTTTGGTAAAGGCATAGCATACCGAAGTTTTGTTACGTTACAGTAATATTTATCCATCCTTTTTTCCTTAGAAAAATCATCCTATTTTCCAGCCATGAGAATACTAATCTCATTCCTCATCACCATAACCATGGCTTATTCCCAATTTGGAAAAGTAGATATTACTATTGATGATCGCCTCCTTCGAGATAATGAGCGGCAGGAGTTATCTTCTCTTAAAGATGAAGTAATTCGGTTTTTCTCCGGCCGAATATGGCATGAGGATTTCCAAGGTCTCAAAATACCACTTCATATTTCCATCGCATTTCAGGGTATGGCCCAAAAAGGCGGCCTCAAAACATTTCATACCCAGATTCTCATTTCTGATGGTATGGATCTTCGTTATTTTGATAAATCGGTCCAGTTCTATTATAATTCTGGCGGATCGATCCAATATGATCCAGTTATTTTTGATCCTTTGGGAAGTTTTTTGGCTTATTATGCCTATACCATGTTAGCCGGATATATGGATACATATGATTTTTATGGAGGAAATCACGCCTACGATCAAGCTCGTGAAATTGCCCTACGAGGCATGGCATCTGACTACCCTAAAGGATGGTCTGCTCGCGTACAATTATTAAAAGAAGTAACGGGAAATAAAGGTCTCCGGGAAGCACGGTTCGCTTATTATGTGGCTATGGATTTATTTGATCAAGGTAAGCCAGATGCAGCACTCAAAGAATTTGGTTATATGATGGATGGGTTAAAAAAAGTTATATATGGTTTTCCTGTGGGTAGAATGCAACATTTTTTAAAAGCTCACGCTAGGGATATCACACATAAATTAACCATTTTGAGACAGGAAGAATATTTGCGGTACTTGGCTGATATTGATCAGGAAAACAAATATATATATCTCAGAGATATAAAGAAATAAATTCAGATTTACTCTTTAACAATCTCCGTTGATTGTTTTTTCCCACGAATATAATAGTCAAACACCACACTCCCCCAATATAGCCACGGCAACACTTTTTTATCTTTCACCACCCGAATTTGTTTAACCCTTCGACGCCGTTTCCAAATGATATGGGGATGGATAATTATCCAAGATAAAGATTGGATAATTCCGAAAAAATGGTTCATATCCAGACGAACTAAGGAATAAGCCAATGCCACAAACTCCAATGCCAAGCGGATGGGCGTAATGTATAACGTGAATGGTAAGCTAAAGTTAGATAAAACCATTAGTAGTGAATTGCGGTGATTTAAATATTGTTTTTGACGAGAAAACATGGGCAGTGTCACGGCATTTTTATGATAAACAATTGAACTGGGAATGGCCCAAGATTCTTTCTCCATGAGCCGGAATTTCCAACACAGATCGATTTCTTCTTGATGGGCAAAAAAAGTCTCATCAAACCCGCCGGCTAATTCAAAATCGGACTTCCGCACCATGATGGCTGTGCCACTGGCCCAAAATATCGGACGCATCCGATCATATTGCCCTTCATCTTTTTCCCGTTCAAAGAATACACGACCTCTGGCAAATGGGAATCCCAATATATCCAACCAACCACCGGCTCCGCCTGCATAATCAAATTGAGTTCGGTCGAAATAATTAAGAATTTTGGGTTGAACTGCTGCTACATTGGGGTTGAGATTCATAAAATCAATCAATCCAGCCAGCCAGCCTTTTTCCTGAACTGTATCATTATTTAGGAAAACAATATATTCACCTTTAGCAACTTCTGCTCCGCGGTTGCACCCGCCGGCGTAGCCATAGTTTTGATCATTCTCTATTAACTTAACTTGGGGAAAATTTAGGCTCACCCAATCCGGACTACCGTCTGTGGACGCATTATCCACCACAATAATTTCAAAATTTGAATATTCTGTTTGGGCGAGAGATTCTAAACATTCAGATAAAACCTCAATCCCATTCCAATGGGGAATGATAACACTAACTAAGGGGTTTGACATGGTAGGGAGAGTTTTAAGGAAGAAGGAAAAAGGAAGAAGGATATTTTTTCACTGCGTACATTTATACCCTATTCCTTTTTACTTTTTACTTCTTCATTTTTCAGGTCTTCCATCAATTTTTGTGCAACCGGATCGTTGGGATTTTTATCCAGCCAGTCAGCCAAAACGACTTCTGCTTTCGGTACCATATCCAATTTTTTATAGGTAAAAACAAGAGAGGAAACGATTTGAGTAAAACTCTGTCGCCAAGCATCCATTTCTTTCTGGGTTGCACGACGATCGCCATTTTCAATATCTTTAAAATCTCTGTACAAATCTTCAAAGATAGATTGACCAATTTCAAATGAATCCAATTGTGAAATATACACTTGTCCATAGTCTAAACGATCTCGAATATTTAGATCCTCCCTAATGACTAAATTACCCAATATTCGTCTTAATTCATCCTTATTCCCCAATTCACCAAAAAGGCGGCCAACCTGGTAATATAAATCTTTTGAATCGTACCGAATGGTTTTTTCCGGGATATTGTCCTGCATTTTCACTAAGACTTCTAATGCTTTATTTCGGTGGATATCTGATTGGTCTTTATCAGTCATTTCAAAGTCCTTAAAAGCCATATAATGAAATGCGGCTAATTGCATATAGGCACTGCGTAAATTTTGAAGTAGACGAATGTTGGTGGTGGGAAAATAAAAAACATCTTCTCTGCCTAAATTTCTGAATAGGTATCCTGGCTTATAACTCTTGGACCATATTTCATTTTCGACTTTATCCCAATCATTTGCTTCTAAATCCTGTTTCCAAATTTCAGAACCATAGCCCGACATAAGATTGGTCCACATTCTTTCCTCATTAATCGGGTTTCTCCCATCCACATTATGGGGTCTTAATCGGTATACCAATCCTTCCATTTCTAAGAAGGGTTCTAAGCCAAGCCGATTGGATGCGGGCACAGTGACGGCAAAATAAATGGGGTAATTCCATTGGGCATCACTGATAATTTTTAAAATCATCATATCTTTCACCATGAGAGCGGCACCCGCAAAGGTGGGATTCACTTTCCACTGAATAAACCCATCCTTGTTTTTATTCGATTTCGGTGTGGGGATTTGCACATTTCGAGCCTTCCAAGGCTGAAGCCCCGAAGCCACTTCCATGACCTGAGGATCCGTTAAATTAATAAACCGTTCAAGTTCGCGACCTTTCTGATCCACTCGTCCCCTCCGTGAGTCTCGAAGTTGACGAATGTACCACTCTGTATTCAAAAGGCTGAGGTTGGCAATGGTAATATCTGTCCGTACCCCTTCCACTTCTTGTAAATACCATAGAGGGAAAGTATCGTTATCGCCATTCGTAAATAATATGGCATTCGGTTCACAGGATTGCAAAATATTATAACTATAATCCCAGGCCAAACGATTATCGGATCGATCATGTTCATGATAATTTGCTTTCACCATCATGCCGGGCATGGCCACTATCAATAGAACCATCGTACCCATAACAGCATTATTAGACAAAGATTTATCCTTTAATAATAATCGGATTTTGTCCCCCAATGCAGCAACAGCAATACTAATCCAAATGGAAAATGCAAAGAAACTCCCAACATAAGAATAATCTCGTTCCCGAGGTTGTGGATTATCCTGATTCACAAAAATTATAATCGCAAGACCCATCATGAGGAATAGACTGAATACGGAGAATGCCTGTTCACGGTCTTTTTGAAAATGGTAAAACATCCCCCATAAACCAAATAAGAATGCCAGAGGCAACCCAAATTGAAACCAATCAACCCCATCTTCTTTGGTATTGGCGCCGTAGGCCGTTACCCAATCATCAGTACTGGGACCTCGTCCAGCGAATTGCCATAGAAAATATCGCCAATACATTTTCTTTACCTGATAACTCCAAAAATAATCCCACTGCTTATCCATTCTATAGGATTTGTATTTTCGTTCCTGGCTGGCGGAATAATTACGACCACCTTTCGCAGGTCTTCCCACAACTTCATGTTTGGGCGGCAATCCTGTAAATCGACGAGGAAATTGGGTCATTTGGCCATATTGTTCTCTTTCCATATAAGCAATCGCTCGTGGAACGGTAGAAGGGTCATTTTCATTAATGGCAGGCTGCTGCCCCGATCGAATAAAAATAGTGGCATAGCTTGAATACCCGACCAAAATAAGGACTATAGATGTGAGGGCCAATGCATATTGAAATTGTCTTTTAATAATTGTGAAAACCATACCACCCATAATCGCCAAGCATAAGAATAAAAATAGCTCTAAACCGACAGCATTCACAATCTTAGGCACTCCATTAATGATACCTGTATTGATTATCAGATAAATCACGCCCGTAATAGCTGTGGTTATTAGAAATCCTTTGTATGAAAATTCATATTTTTTGAAATAAATAATGAGTGCAATAAATGGAAGTGCCAGTAAGTTGAGTAAATGAACACCAGTGGCTAAACCAATCATATAGGCAATAATGAGAATGTATCTCTCATTCCCCTTTTCATCTGCCCGTTCGGCCCAATGAAGGATGAGCCACACCACAATAGCGGTGAAAAATGTTGAAAAGCCATACACTTCTGCTTCAACTGCATTAAACCATTGAGAATCTGTAAAAGCAAATGTAAGGGCACCTACCAAAGAACCGCCAAATGTAATAATGGCATCCATAGAGCATTCAATTTTTCCACGATAATTCGAAATCAGCTTCACAGTTGAAAGATAAAGATACATGACTGCTAAGGCACTGACCACAGGTGAAATCAAATTGATTCGGAATGCAATATCCGGATTAAAAGGAATCATAGAAAAAACACGACCAATAATCAAATACAAAGGGCTCCCTGGCGGATGGGGTACACCCAAAATAAATGATGTGGCAATAAATTCACCCGAATCCCAATATGGCACAGTATCCGCCATGGTTAATAGGTACACAATAAAGGAGATGCCAAGCGCCAACCCGGCAAAAATTCGGTTCAAACGAATATAATCAGAATGGATCAAGTGTTAGTCTTTCTTTTTTTTAGTAGCCTTTTTGGCTTTCTTTTTTGCTTTGGTCTTTGCTTCAGTTTTAGATTTTTCTGTCTTCTGATCTTCTGATTTCTCAGATTCTTCTGAAGAAGAATCTGAACCTTTCTTTTGTTCGTCGATGAAATTCAGTTTCAATTCGCTGAGGCTATGGATAATATATTGTTCTTCCCATTCGCTGAGGTTTCCCTTCATTTTAACTTGAAGCATATCCATTAGGTCGATATAGTAAGAAGCCTGATCAAGGTTACGTTCTAACGCATCATTCATAGGGTTTTTTACTTTTCCTAGAGATATCCATGCACTTTGCACGAATGTATTCACCAAGTGAATAAATAATTGATCTTCTTTTTTCATTTGTTCTTCAGCCATGATTTTCCTCTAAAGTTACTTATATTCAATTTTGTTAAAAATGTTTCAAAAACAGCCGGTGAAAATACACCATATCTAATGAATATTGAATATCCAATATTCATTAATAAATTATGAAATATTCACCTGCACAAGTTTATCCTGATATTCTGACATGAAGCGTGTATGGATTAATTCATGTACCGACTGATTCAAATTCGGATCTGTTTTCACCAATTCAAAAGCTGCTTTGCGAGCTTTTCTTAAGATAGGCCCATCGGTCACCATATCCGCAATTTTATATTTTAGGAATCCACTTTGGCGGATACCGAAAAATTCTCCTGGTCCTCTGATTTTTAAATCTTCATCTGAAATTACAAAACCATCATTTGTGGATTCCAAAATCCGTAGGCGCTTTTTGGAATTGTCCGTAAAATTCCGGCGAACGAGAATGCAGTAACTTTTTTCACTCCCCCGCCCCACACGGCCCCGAAGTTGGTGAAGTTGGGTCAAACCAAAGCGATCCGCATGCTCAATAAGCATTACCGTAGCGTTGGGTATGTCAATCCCCACTTCAATCACCGTAGTAGAAATCAAAATGTGAATTTCATTACGGCCGTAAGCATCCATGACAACGTCTTTCTCATCTTTTTTCATTCGCCCGTGAATGAGTCCTACTTTGAATTCCCGGAATATATTTTCTGAAAGATTCGCGTGCATTTCTACGGCGGCGGCTAAATCGGATTTTTCCGTCTCCTCTACCAAAGGATAAACCACCATACACTGACGTCCGGCGGCCACTTCATCTTTCATAAAATCGTATACTTTTTTCAATCGTTGTTCATCCACCACTTTGGTCACGATAGGAATACGATTCTTTGGCATTTCATCAATGATGGATAAATCCATATCTCCATGGTAGGTAATGGCCAATGTTCTTGGAATTGGTGTGGCAGTCATTGCCAAAAGATGGGGATTCAACCCTTTCGATGTAAGGTCTCCTCGCTGGAGAACGCCAAAACGATGTTGTTCGTCCACAATAGCCAAACCCAATTCTTTAAATATTACATCCTTTTGAATGAGGGCATGGGTACCGATGATAATGTCGATCCGTCCTTCAGCTAAACCACCAAGAATGGCTTTACGTTCTTTTGCGGGGGTGCCTCCGACGAGAATAGCGCAAGTCATGTGGGTCATTTCAGCATACTTTTTAAATGATGCCAAATGTTGATGGGCTAAAATTTCCGTGGGCGCCATGACTGCCACCTGTACATTATTCGCCACCGCAATGGCCGCCGCTAAAACAGATACGATGGTTTTCCCCGATCCTACATCTCCCTGCAAAAGTCTGTTCATAGAGAAGGGCCGGGCCATATCATCCTTGATTTCTTTAATTACTTTTTTCTGGGCATTGGTCAGTTCAAAATCAAGACTATCAGAAATGAGTTTAACTTGAGGCCCGATTTTGTTCAATGCTTTGGTCCCTGTTTGCTGTAGAGATGATTTTCGCAATGCCATAAGCATTTGGAGAAAAAAGTGTTCGTCAAATTTTAAGCGGTGAACCGCCTCATTCAGTACCTCTTCTGACTCGGCAAAATGGATATTTCTCAGGGCGCTGTTAATATGGATAAGATCGTTGGACTTTCGGAATTCAGGCGAAAAATGATCGGGAATTTCTTTAAGGGAATCGGAAATGGTTTTAATGAGGCGGCGAAGGCCGCGGCTATCCAATCTCGTCTTTTTTAATTCGGCGGGAATTGAATAGAGGGGAATGACCAAACCGGAATTGACGGGGTCTTCATCTTCTTTCAGTTTATCATATTCAGGATGAACAATCTGGAAGCCGTTGAAAAATTCAACTTTCCCACTCACAGCCAGGCGGTCCCCAATTTTTATCGCTTTTTTTATGTATTGTGCACCATTGAACCAGGTGAGTGTCATCATACCCTTTCCATCAGAAATAATAGCCTGAAAATATTGGCGACGCTTCCCACGGCGCAAATCCGCTGCTTCAACTTTACCGATAACAGTGGCTTCCATATCTCTTTTGAGTTTAGATATTGGTGTAACGGTGGTGCGGTCTAAATGCTTACGAGGATAATAATGAAGTAAATCAGACACTGTATTAACGTCGATGGCTGACAAAGCATCCGCCCGGGCCGGGCCGACACCTTTAACGGATTGGAGAGATAAGGAAAGCGTTATGGCCTTTTCAGGCACAATTTATTAGTTCCATTCCTTGCGGTAAGTATATGTCACAATTTGAGAGCCATTTGCTGGAATGGTGAGTGGGAAGTGAATGGTAGACGCATCCTTTTTTCGATAGTTCACAGATGCATCTCGAATCACCCAGTCCCCAAAAACATGCTCGATAAGGCGAACTTTTATTTCTGTGTTTAACGTATTCGTTACTTCAATACTGATCGACCCTTCTTCACTTTTCCGTTGACGATCATAATTTAATACGGTTCGTTTCCCAACCACATCAAACGCACGTCCAGAGATGATGGTAGCCGTCGCCCCTTTCGGTACTTGGCGAATTTCATCTTCTCCCACGAATTCAATTGTGCCACTCGTGCCGGATTGGTAGAGCTGGATTTTTCCCTGGGGCAGGGGGACACCCAGATTATTATCTTCTGTATTGGCAATTTGATATTCGATAGCCAGCGGTTCTTCTCGTTGACTCCGTTCGTCATTTTCAAATAAATATGTTTTTTGGAATAAAACTGTTTTTGGCGAATATAATCGAGTGGTAATACTTTCCTCTCCATTGAGCCCCATCTTCCCACCCAAATAATAAATATGATAATCTCCCAATTGTTCTTCTGTTGATCCTGCCTCAGTCTGGGGAGCCATCGTTTTGTACATGACTGCTGGTCTGCGGACAGTACCATTTTGTTTTAGATTCCCCTCCACAAGTTGAAGCGTAAGGTTTGAGAAATCCAAATTACTGTTATTTTTAATATAGGCTTCAGCAATGAATTCTGCACCGTCCCCTGATTCATCTAAAATGAGACGATAAATGGCATCCCAGTCAAATCCCTTAGATAAATAAATCAAACTCCCCCGGGCCGGGCCCATTTTCTTTTTAAATACATTCCATGTAAGAGATGGTTTAAACAAAATATTTTCAAGCTTCCCCGGTGTTGTGATATAATCAACACGATCCCGATTAAAGGAAATAACAGATCGTTTCCGCGTAATGGTAATTATATTGCCGCTGAGCTCAACCAGCGTACCTGTGAGGGAATTTCCATTGATAAACTCTACATCAATGGTTTTCCCTAAATAATCATAGAGATGATCAGAAAAATGAAATACATCTTGATTATACCGCTGCGTTTTTACCGTGGCATTATCAAGGGTCAGGAATGGTGAATCTTTTATGATGCCTCCTGGAAACATATCCCAGGAAATGGTGGATTCACCATTTTGAACATTCCATGCTACGGGTTGCTTTATCAGGGCAAACCCATCTTTGTAGAGGGTCATGGTGGCATGATTTGATTGACCCATTATGAGAGATAATAGTGTAATTAGTCCAATTGGTTTTTTCATAACAGCATGTCCAGGTTTGCTTTTACCAGTTCATATTCTGCAGTCATATCCTGCATTTTTTTCTTTTCATATTCAACCACATTTTCCGGTGCGCGGTTGACAAAATTATCATTCGATAGTTTTTTCTCAATCCCTTGAAGATGGCCTTCCAACTCATTCAAACGCTTTGAAAGACGGTCATTTTCCTTATCTAAATCTATTAATCCTTTGAGTGGAACAAATAGCTCCATTTTTTGGACTACAGCCGTAGCAGATTGTTCCGGTTTTTTCAGGTTTTGACCTATTGTAATCGCTTCAATCCGACCGAGTGTTTTAATAATTTCATCAAATGATTCAATTTTTGATTGGTGCCCATTCACATTTCTAATGACCAAATCTGCCTTTTTCCCCGGAGGCACATTCATTCGGCTACGGATGGTGCGAATGGCCGTCACAATCTCTTTCAATAAATTCATAGATTTATCTGCAGTATCATCCTCGAAAGACGAATCGCCATTAAGCCAAGGAGATATGATTAAATCTAGGTCATCTTTTCCTCTAAAGTGTGCCCAAAGTTCTTCCGTAATGAACGGTGCGTAAGGATGAAGCAACCTTAGAATTCCCTGGATCACATGAACGGCAACTGCCCGCGAAATATTGGCTTTTTCAATATTATCTCCATAAAATCGTGTTTTGGCAATTTCAACATACCAATCACAAAAGTTACTCCAAGTAAATTCATAAATTGCTTTTGCCGCTTCGTTAAAATGAAACCGATCTAATTGGCGATTCACTTTTATAGCTGTTTTGTTCAACTGACTCAAAATCCATCGCTCCGGTAGATCCAACTCAATATCATTTATATTGATATTTGGGACTTTTCCCTCTTCAAGATTCATTTGAACAAAACGAGAGGCATTCCACAGTTTATTCATAAAGTTCCGGCCGACCTCTAATCGAGAATTCGAAAACAAAACATCCAATCCTTGTGGGGCCATGAGCATGGTACCAAATCGGGTGGCATCTGTACCATATTCTTTGAATAAATCGAAAGGGTCAGGAGAATTCCCAAGAGATTTGCTGAATTTTTTCCCCGTTTCATCTCTTAAGATTGATGTGAAATACACATCCTTAAAAGGAATATCATCTAAAAATTCATAGCCGGACATTATCATTCGAGCCACCCAAAAGAAAATAATATCTGGGCCCGTAACCAACGCATCTGTGGGAAAGAATGATTTTAAATTTTGATCTGCCTTCGGCCACGCGTGGACGGCGAATGGCCAAATCCAAGATGATGCCCACGTATCCAAGACATCTTCATCTTGGGTCCAATGTTCTGGATCTTCTGGCCCATCCACAGATACATGAATCTGTTTGGGATCATCGTTATGATACCAAACCGGTATTTGATGCCCCCACCAAAGTTGGCGACTGATGCACCAATCTTTAATATTTTCCATCCAGTGATTGTAAGTCTTGGTCCAATGAGCTGGGTGAAACTTTATTTTGCCTGAATTCACTGCATCTAAAGCCGGTTTCGCTAATGCATCCATTTTTAAGTACCACTGTTCAGACATATAAAATTCGATTGGGACATTTCCCCGTTCGGAAAATCCGATGTTATTCGTATATTCTTCGACTTTATCTAACAATCCTTCTGAATCCATGTCTCGGACTACTGCCTTTCGCCCCTCTTCACGGAAACAATTCTGGTATTTCTTCGGAACTTTCGAATTCAAAGAAGCATCATCGTTCATTATATTGATAAAGTCTAAATTGTGACGCTCTCCCATTGCAAAATCATTTGGATCGTGGGCCGGCGTAACCTTAACGCACCCCGTTCCAAATTCCGGATCCACATAAGAATCGGCTATGATAGGGATTTCACGCCCCACTAATGGCAATGTCACCGTTTTACCAATAATGTTTTTATATCGATCATCTTCCGGATGAACAGCCACAGCAGTGTCACCCAACATGGTTTCTGGACGGGTTGTGGCCACCACTAAATATTCATTTGACCCCGTAATTGGATATTTGAAATACCATAATTTTCCATTTACCTCTTTATGAATAACTTCTTCATCACTAATGGCTGATTTTGACACGGGGCACCAGTTCACCAAACGATGGCCTCGGTAAATAAGACCTTTGTCATACAATTGAACGAAAGCACTTAATACTGCTT
>Ga0208638_1000679_pt1 | contig 22008 bp, 20 predicted proteins | sample ETNtaG_34_FD_185753 | JGI IMG/M metagenome (GOLD analysis project Ga0208638, IMG submission 185753) | Marine microbial and viral communities from oxygen minimum zone, Eastern Pacific Ocean - ETNP201306SV51 (SPAdes) (version 2) | ecosystem: Environmental > Aquatic > Marine > Oceanic ...
TCCTGATTATTTGTTCTGCTTTAAAACGCTTTTTCCCCATAAAAAATTACCCCCTTTCTATTAATGTTTTATCACAATACTAATTTTAAGGGTGGATCAGTTTTTCGGGGTAGGGTCACTGATGTTTTCGACGCCCTGACAAGTGAGCGACCATATAAGAAGCCCTGGCCTGTAGAAAAAGCCTTAGATCTGCTAAAAGAAGAGAGCGGACAGCACTTTGACCCAAAGCTTGTACCCGCTTTTCTGGAAGTCGTACCCGAAGTTTTAAAAATAAAAGATCAATATGCAGAAAACCAACAAAAATAAACTTAAATTTCTTTTCCCAGCACAAGCGCCAGGAGCGCCATCCTGATAGGGACGCCGTAAAAGCTTTGTCGAAAGTACGCGGCATTTGGAAGGGAATCCACTTCGGCTGAAATTTCTTCAAGTCTTGGAAGCGGGTGCATTATTGTAATATCCTTTTTTGCTTTTCCTAAAATCTCTTTATTAATAATATAGCAGTTTTTAACCCGCTCATATTCCGTTAAATCTTTAAATCGTTCCTGCTGAATTCTTGTGTCGTATAAAACATCTAATTCAGGTAAAACCGATCTCAAGTCGTCCGTTTCTTTAAAATTAATTCCTTGATCTTTTAGAAAGACCTTCTCATCCTCCGGCATTGTTAAAATCTCAGGGGAGACAAAATGAATTGTAACGTCATAATGGGCAAGGAGATAAGCTAATGAATGGATAGTACGCCCGAATTTTAAATCCCCCACCATGGCAATAGTAAGGTTATCAATCCTTCCTTTTTCTTTTTTGATTGTGTACAGATCGAGAAGCGCCTGAGTGGGATGCTGACCGTGACCGTCACCCGCGTTAATAACCGGTTTGTCGGACGCTCGAGCCGCCTGCTCCGCAGACCCTATCTCAGGGTGCCTGATAGCTATAACATCAACAAAATTGCCAACAACCTTTGCAGTATCATGCAGTGTTTCTCCTTTGATAATAGACGAAAAGGGAATACCCGTTGAGTTTATAATATTTCCGCCTAATCTGAGCATGGCGATTTCAAAACTCAACCGCGTTCTTGTGCTCGCCTCAAAAAACAGAGTAGCTAAATATTTATTGTTGAGTAAATTGGATTTTTCTTCCCCTTTAGCGATCGGCTCCATTTTTGCCGCAACTTTAAATATATATTCGAGCTCATTTTTACTGAACTGTTTGGCCGAGAGAACGTCTTTTCCTTTAAAATTTGTCATGTTAAGTCAGGTTCATTACCGGTTATTAATCGAAAAGCTTCCACGTATTTTGAATGGGTGTTGTCAACAATTTCTAACGGCAGTTCAGGCGCCGGAGGTTTTTTATCCCAATCGAGCGTTTCTAGGTAGTCCCTTACATACTGTTTGTCATAACTTTTCTGCGCCCTTCCCTCCTCATAATCATCGAGGGGCCAGAACCTGGAGGAATCAGGAGTTAAAATTTCATCAATGAGAATTAACTTTTCATCAATGAGGCCAAACTCAAATTTTGTGTCGGCTATAATAATTCCAGCCTTATATGCTTTTTCATAAGCCTTTTGATAAATTTTAAAAGATTTTTCCTTCAGGCATCTCGTCAGTTCCTTTCCTAACTGGTTTTCTACTTCTGAAATCGATATATTTACATCATGACCTGATGATGCTTTTGTCGAAGGGGTAAAAACAGGCTCCGAAAGTTTTGATGACTCTTTTAAACTTTCAGGTAGGACAATACTGCAAATAGAACCGGTTTCCTGGTAATCTTTCCAGCCGGAACCGGAGATATAACCTCTGACAATGCATTCCACTTCCAGCGCTTTGGTTTTTTTTACCAGCATAGACCTGTTCTTTATAATCGCTGTCGAGTTCTGCAATTCAGAAGGGAAATCATTTATGTCACAACTGATAAGATGATTTTCAACTATATCAGAGGTCTGATCAAACCAGTAAGAGGACATCTGCGTTAATATTTTCCCTTTATCAGGTATGCCGTTCGGCATTATCACGTCAAAAGCGGATATTCGATCCGTCGCGACCATTAAAAGTTTGTCATTCAGGTCATAAACGTCTCTTACCTTTCCACTCCGAAAAAGTTTGTACTGATTAAGTCGGGTTTCTTGAACAGCTATTTTCATGGCACAGAAAGATTAACACAAAAAAAAAATATAAGAAAGTGAGTATTGATGAAGAAATTAAAATTGAATTAATTAGTTCCTTATGCTTAAATAAGCTCAAGAAAGAGAACCCTGTTGAAAAAAATCATTTCTATGAACTTAGAGAAAAGCATGGTTAGGCAGGCTCACATGGACATTTCAAATATCAACTTTTTGTGAGATCCTGATTTTAATTTAAAAAAGCAATTTTTAATAAGGAACTAAATTTTGGCAATAGCTATCGACAGAGTCAAAGAGAACTATTCATTTACGGAATGGGACGTCAAGGTCCTTTTGAGGTTGGCGTCCGTCATGGAAAAACACACCGACGACTTTGCGGATGAATTTTATAGCAAGATAAAGATGTTTAAGAATGCTTCAAAATATCTCAATAGTGAGAAAATCATCGAAAATCATCGGGATGCCATAAAAGGATGGTTTTTGAAGTTATTTCAGGGACCCTTTGATGATGATTATCTCTACTTCCTCGAAAGAATAGGCTACACACACGTAAAGATTGACCTTCCATCACATTACGTCAATGTCTCCATTAACTTCATCAGAAATTACTGCTTAGAAATCATAATAAAGGAGGTGCCTCAGACCCAGGAAAGGGCGGACATGGTAGTTTCCCTCGGCAAAATTCTGGATATAAACCTGGATATCTTGACAAGCTCTTATATCCAGGAAGAGAAAAACATCTTCTTCATATCAAAAAAAGCAGAGGGTAAACTTATCAACTTTGCCAAGAGATTTTCCTACGGATTAAATCTTGTTCTCTTATTTGGTCTTGTTATCCTCGGTATTACAGTTCTTGGTCTTTTCGCTTTTGACTTAACCCATCTCTTCTCAGGAAACATAGAAAAAGGGCTTCTCGCTTCACTTGGAAGTTTATTGATGCTCTGGGTCGTGATAGAGCTTGTGGATACGGAAGTTGACCACCTTAAAGGAAGCAAGTTTTCCATCAAGATATTTGTCAGCGTTGCCATGGTGGCGATTATAAGGAAAATCCTCATATCTTCTTTGAAGAGTGATGAAGTAAATGCCCAGATGTTCCTTCTTGTTGCCTTGGCTGTTCTTGGCGCTATTTTCTGGATTATTTCGAAAACGGAAAAACTCGAAGAGTAAGAAGCATTTTTAAATGTCTCTCTATGGTTTCAAAAAAAAGGCGGGTTTTAATTCGTAAAATCGTCGTAATCTGAGGTTCCGGGATCATTGTTCCCCTCGAAGAGCTTCAACGTGTAGAGATGATAGTACAAACCTTTCTGTTTTAACAAATCTTTATGCTTACCTTCCTCAATTATTTCTCCCTCATCCATTACCAGGATTCTATCCGCGTGTTGAATGGTTGACAAACGATGGGCAATTATAAATGTGGTACGGAAAGACATAAAGTTTTCCAGGGCTTCCTGTATTAAAGATTCCGACTGGTTGTCGAGCGAAGATGTTCCCTCATCTAAAATCAAAATTCGTGGATTTTTAAGAATTGCTCTTGCAATTGCAAGGCGCTGTCTTTGTCCTCCGGAAAGTTTAATCCCTTTTTCTCCAATGGTAGCATTATACCCATCTGATAATTCCGTAATAAAGTGGTGCGCGTTAGCTGCTTTTGCCGCTTCCATGAGTTCGTTTTGTGTTGCTTCGAGCTTTCCATACAGAATATTTTCCCGGATCGTACCTCCAAACAGGGAGGTTTCCTGTGGAACTAACGCAACCTGTGAAAGAAATGATTTCAGGTTAATCTCTTTAATGTTATTGCCGTCGATTTCTATGGAACCACTGATAGGATCGTAAAAACGATGGAGTAAATTTATCAGTGTTGTTTTCCCTGCCCCACTGGGGCCGACAATCGCTATAATTTCACCGGGAGAACATTCGAACTTTATATTTCTCAGAACAGGTATACCGGGCGTATATTCAAAACAGACATTGTTGAACTTTACTTTTCCTTTAATATGTCCGATTTCAGGAGCATTTGGCATATCAACAACTTCAGGCTGTTTATCGAGAAGATCGAATACCCGTTGCATTGCGCCTAACGCTTCCTGAACCTGTGTGTAGAGGCGCGCGAAAGTTCCCATTGGCCCGGCAATCATTACCGCATAGAGAATAAAGGCAATGAGTTCTCCTGGAGTAATGTTCCCTTTAATAACTTGAAGTCCACCAAACCAGAGAATGGCAGTAGCAATCGAATAGGTTAAAAATATTAATACAGGGCCAAATGTCGAGGAGAGTTTTAACCGGGATAGAGATGTCTGGAAGGTTTTTTCAACATGACTTGAAAACCTGCCTTTTTCGTAATCCTCACGGACAAATGATTTTACTAACCGTATGCTTGAAATAACCTCTTCGAGGATAGTCGTAACATTGCCTAATTTATCCTGAATTTTGACGGAATACTTTTTTATTCTGACCCCGTAGTACTTTGCAGCAGTTATAATCAATGGAACAAGGAGGACAATCAGACCCGTTAATTTCCAGTTCATGTACAAGATAATGGTAATGCCGCCCAAGAACAGGATTACCTGTCTAAAAAAAGTCATAGGGATATTAACAGCGGCACTTTGAATAATGGTGACGTCATTGGTAAACCGGGAAATGATTTCACCGGTACGGCGGTTATCAAAGAATTTGATAGAAAGTGACTGGATCCGCTCAAATAAACTAATTCTCAAGTCTGCGGTAACCCGTTGACCTATATACTCCATCCAGTAATTTCTGAGGAAAGCGACCATTCCGAGAACAAGAAACAGGATCAAAAGACCAATAGAAATTTTTCCCAAAAGTTCACCATTTTTTTCAACAAAAACAGAATCAATGAGATGACGGACGACCCACGGCAAGGTGAGAGTAATGGCAGTATAGGTTATAACGCATACTCCCGATAAGAAAATGTAACGAAGGTAGGGTCGAAAATAAGAATAAATCTTTCCGATATTCTTCCGCTCTGCCTTTAATTCTGATTTAGTAGATTTGGCCAACAAACTGCCTCGCTCTAATCGAATAAAAAAGAAGATTGAACTGAAGCTTCACTAAGCACTTTCATTAATTACACAAATTAATCAGCACAACTTGACAAATTAGTGGTTTCATTCATTTATTTGAGCTGATATCGGGTTAAACTATATACTATAATACAAATCAACTTTCAACAAAAAAACGTGAAAATATTTTGGAACAGTTCAAACTCATATCTGATTATTCTCCGGCTGGCGACCAGCCCAGGGCCATAGATTTTCTCAGCAAAAACATTGAAAAAAATGTCCGTCATCAGGTTCTGCTGGGAGTTACCGGTTCGGGAAAGACCTTTACAATGGCGAATGTGATTGAAAAGATTCAAAAACCCACCCTGGTTATCGCCCAAAACAAGACCCTCGCAGCCCAGCTTTATTCGGAGTTTAAAACATTTTTCCCGGAAAACGCGGTCAGGTATTTTGTCAGTTATTATGACTATTATCAGCCGGAAGCCTATTTACCTCATACAGACACTTATATAGAAAAGGATGCTTCTATTAATGAAGAAATAGATAAACTAAGACATGCGGCCACCTCCTCCCTCTTGGAGAGGCGGGACATCATTATTGTTGCTTCTGTTTCCTGTATATACGGCTTAGGTTCCCCTGAAGCCTATCACGGTTTGCTTTTGCGGTTGGAAACAGCCCAGACCATTGACAGGGACAAAGTGCTTAGTCGACTGATTGAAATTCGGTATAAACGGAATGATGTTGATTTTCAACGAGGGACATTCAGGGTGAGGGGAGATATCGTTGAAATTATTCCTGCTTATGAAGACAAGGAGGCTGTCCGACTGGAGTTTTTCGGTGACCTTTTAGAGAATATCTATATTATTGATCCTTTAACAGGTGAAAAAATTAAAAAACTGGATTTTGTCGCTATATACCCGGGAAGTCATTATGTAACCACACGGGAAACAATTGAAAAAGCTATGAAAGAGATTAAAATCGAGATGATGGAAACAGAAGATAATTTTTTAGCTCAAAAAAAATATGTGGAAGCACAACGTATTGAGCAGCGCACCATGTATGACCTTGAAATGATGTTAGAAATCGGATACTGCAAAGGAATCGAGAATTACTCCCGGCATATTACCGGACGTCAACCGGGAAAAGCTCCTCCCACGCTCATCGACTATTTCCCTGAGAATTCTTTAATTATTATTGATGAAAGCCATGTAACTGTACCCCAGCTTAACGGTATGTACAAGGGAGATCGTTCCCGGAAAGAAAGCCTGGTTAACTTCGGTTTTCGACTTCCGTCCGCTTTTGACAACCGGCCGTTGCAGTTCGAGGAATTTGAAACGATTGCCCGACAAGTGGTTTTTGTTTCTGCAACCCCGGGACCATATGAAATGGAAAAAGCGAAAGGTTTTATTACAGAGCAAATTGTTCGACCCACCGGTCTGATAGATCCAGAGATTGAGGTACGGCCAGTGAATGGTCAGGTGGACAATCTTTTTCAGGAGATTAAATTAAGGTCCGAGATGGACGAAAAAATCCTAGTCACTACTTTAACAAAGCGTTTTGCGGAAGATTTGACGGAGCATTTAAGTGATTTAGGCCTGAAGGTGAGATATCTTCACTCGGATATTGATACATTAGAAAGAATAGAGATAATCAGGGAACTCCGTATGGGGAAGTTTGATACTCTTGTGGGGATAAACCTGCTGCGAGAAGGACTCGATATCCCGGAAGTATCGCTTGTAGCCATTCTGGACGCCGATAAAGAAGGATTTTTAAGATCTACCACTTCCCTTATTCAGACATCCGGAAGAGCGGCTAGGAATTTGAACGGGAAGGTTATTATGTATGCCGATACTGTTACCGGCTCCATGAAAGCCGCCATAGATGAGACCGGTCGAAGACGCAAAAAACAGGAAAAATTCAATAAAATTAATGGCATCACTCCTACTTCCATTAAGAAAAATATTGCTGAAATATTTGAAAGCGTTTATGAATCGAATCACTCTACCGTTCCGCTGGTGCGGGAGGACGAGGAAAAGTATGGATCTGATGAAGAGATGATGAAAGTTGCAGAGAAACTGGAAAAAGAAATGAAAAAAGCGGCCCAAAAATTGGACTTTGAAAAAGCGGCGCAACTGAGAGACCGCATCAATGAATTAAAGGAGAAGGCAATAGGAATTTAGCTTCTAAATGGCCTGCTGGCTTCAATAAATTTTACTAATTTTGCTTTGTTCTCTTCGGGCAGATTTTCATATTCAACACCCGCCAGATAGTAAATCTCGCTACCGACTTTCTTGTCTTGAGGCAGGTTCTTTACGAGGCTTACAATATTGGTAACTTTTTCCGTGGTGGAAAGCTTAATTGAGAGAGCAATACGCTGATGAACTTTTAACTTCTGTTTGCTGGCTATTAAAGCCCCACCAAGGCCAATATCCAGCGTTGTAGCCTTATGGCGGACATTTTTCATTTCCGGAGTAGACGCGCTCAAATCATTAAAAAGCGCGGGAAGGCTAATATCCAATCTTGGATGTTTCCTGATCGACATCCTTTCATAGCGTGTTGGGAAGTCAAGAACAAGAAGATTTATTGGCGGCTTTAATATAGCCATGATGGTGGTAGAACAACTCAGGACAAAACCTTTATTAATCAACCGTATTACAATATTAGTATCAGGAGCTACTTTTAATTCTCCTTTGTTGACCGCTTGACAATCAAGTAATACAAATGTGCCTGATTTCCAGCCGCAAATTACTGCGTCATACTTTTCATCTCTTAATTTCATAGTAATAACCAGTCCGATTTCCAGAATCGGAGTAACTTCATCTAAACGCGCAGATTCACCCATTAGTCACCATTGAATTTGTTGATATTGCAATTATTACTTGTTCAGCCATCGCTGATTGTAGCGAAAGGCCGCGTAAGAAGTCAATATATTTATATTTGTAAATCAAATCGGGGGTCATTCTTTTCGAAAAAAAGCAATAGCGGATGGAACCGGGCTTAAACCCCTTACATAATCTACATGATTTTTCGTTGAAATATACATCTGTGTGGAACCGCCTCCATCCAGATTAAGAACCTCGTGTCCCCCAATTTTTTTTAATTTTAAAATATGCCGGAGTATGTTCCAACTGATTCCTCCAAACTGCGAATTTGTAGCGTAAATTATTACGTTTCCTTTTTTATCTAAAGCGATTCCAGAACGATGGTGAACAGCATTAATATTTTTTAACCCAATAGTATTTTTTCCCTTACTTATCAAACGCGGACCCACCTGCGCCACATCAGAAGCATCCATTTTGGGATCAAATCTACGGGCGTGAACAATGTAAGGCCGTCCGTGTCTCATAAAGAAAACACCGGAATAAAGACTATGAGAAGCTACTTTACTATTGACTATTTTTCCATTACACCTCAAATAAGCAAGAGGACTCCCCTGCGCGTCAAAATAGCTGCTGTTAATTATCGCAACGGTGCCGCTCAATTTCGCTATGGTTTTAACATCTATTCTTTTTTTCCCATAATTTTTGCTGCATAAAACACGAATGTCAAATAAGGCAGGATCGAACTTATACAGCTTTAATTGCGTCTCTATTTCTTCTGTCTGATTTAACAGGTTTATCTTTTGCAAACCCATCCCTTGTTCGATGCTTTTCCATTGGGACAAAAGTTCGATGGAATATTTTCGACCCTTCACTATAGGCAAAAAAATCTTTTCATTTTGATTTTTACCGGAAGACTGAGCGGGAGTTTTATGCAGTAAGACTATAAAAAGGGGAAGCAACAACAAAAGAACTGAAAAAATTTTATTCTTTTTTTTGAAGTATGATAAAAGGGATTTAAGATGCAGTTTTTTTTGCAAAACTTTCATTCGACTCAAAAAAACAAAGTTTTGAATAAGACATTTCAGTGCTAATTGTTCATTGCTGACTGATAATTGAAGGTGTTTAAAAAGCGCATTCCTCTGATTTTACAAGATTTACGGGTGTCAATTTATCTAAAATATTATTGTAAATCTATTCCCAATTCTTTTATCAGGCGTGATAAATAGGTTCTCTGTATTTCCAGATTTTCCGCAGCCCGAGTACGGTTTCCTCCGACTTGCGCAAGGGTTTTAATAACATAACTTTTTTTAAAAATATCCTGAGCGTCTTTAAGTGACTTTCCTGTTTCAACCGCTCCTGTTTCTGAATCTTCTACATCTTTAGGAAGGTCTCCTATTCTAAATTCTTTCCCGTTACCCATTACAAGAGCGCGTTCTATCGCGTTTTCCAATTGGCGTATGTTTCCCGGCCAATGGTAATTCTTAATATATGCAATAGTTTCTTCGGGAACAGAAAAGTTAGTCGGCAAATTCAAATCCAACTGGTGCCGTTTGATAAAATAAAAAACCAGTTTTTCTATATCCTCCTTTCTTTCCCTTAACGGAGGGATATTTATCTGAACCACATTTAATCTATAATAAAGATCTTCTCGAAACTTCCCTTCCGAAGTCATTTTTTTTATATCCCGATGTGTAGCGGCTATTATTCTAACATCAACTGAAACTGGCCTGGTTCCGCCGACTCGTAAAAAGACGCCTTCCTGTAATACTCTTAGGAGTTTTACCTGCATTGCGAGAGGCATTTCCCCTATCTCATCAAGAAAAAGAGTCCCCTCGTCTGCTGCCTCAAACAGGCCTATTTTTTGAGATTCTGCGCCAGTAAAAGCCCCTTTTTCATTACCATACAGCTCTCTTTCCATAAGTGTTTCAGATAGAGCGCCGCAACTTACAGAAACAAAAGGGTTTTCTTTTCGTGCCCCTCTTTGATGAATCAAACGAGCGAAGAGCTCTTTTCCTGTGCCGCTTTCTCCAAGAATAAGGGTGGAAACTTTAGAATTAGTTACCTTTAATGCATCACCAATTACTTTTTTTATCGTCGCGCTTTCACCAATTATTTCGTAACGACTTTCTAATTGTTTCTTTAAATAGCGGTTCTGTCGGCTGACAACATCCAGTTGTTTTGAATTTTCAAAGAAAGTTGAAACCAGTTCTGTAAAGGAACATAGTGTTTCCATCTGCTCATCCTGAATGGGACTTCCGTCTTTTCTGTCAAGAATTTCCACAACTCCGATAACTTTTCCGTCTACCTTCATAGGACAACATGCGATGGATTTTACTCCGATTTGCATCATATCACCTATTTTTTTGCTCCACCGTTTATCTTTATGCACATCTTTAACCAAAAGAGGTTCTCCTTTTTCCGCAACCCAACCGGCTATCCCCTCCCCTAAATTCAACTCTATTTTTTTCAAACTCTTTGTTTTTTCACCTGATGCCATATAAAAGTGGAGTTTTTTTCCTTTTTCATCTACTAATAATAGAGAACTTGCCTTGGCCTTCATTACCCGTATAGTAATATTAATAACCATTGATACAAGCTGATCAATATTTACTCGACTATCGGCGATTGGTGAAACGCTTCGAAGAATTTCAATTTTTGAATTAGGATATTCCATTATTCTGATTGAAGCTTAGGGCGTCTAAAAACCATAATGTGCCAGGCACTTTGAAAGTGCCTGGCACATATGAGACCTCTTAAAAGCGGCACTACTAACTGAAAAACATATTTTCGGACTGCCTGAATGCACTCGCTAAACACTTTCAAGCATAGTATTATTTTTTTACTATTTTAGTGAAATTTTGCGGCTATTTCCAGTCAAAAGCTGTTCAGCAAAAAATCTCCAGTTAAATTAAAATTGTTGCTTTATACTTTATTTCCTTGATATTTTTTTTATTTCAGGTATACTGCAGGATTAAATTCGAGAAAAGGTGGTATGTTTTTTTGGGGAAGATTGATGTTTTACGAAAAAAAATCGACAAAATCGATTCAACTGTTCTATCGCTTTTAAATCAAAGAGCTAAGTTTGCATTAGACATCGGCTTGGAAAAATCAAAAGCCGGAAAAGATAATTTTCATGTCCCACACCGCGAACAGGCAATTTTTAGCCGTCTAAAAAAAATCAACACCGGCCCTTTCCCGGACAAAGCAATCCTTTCTGTTTTTAGAGAAATTTTTTCTGCTACCCTTTCTCTTGAAAAACCCCTATCTATTGCATACCTGGGACCTCAATCCACTTTTTCCCATCTTGCAGGAATTAAAGGATTTGGAGAATCAGCCCGTTATTATCCCCAAAAATGCATTGAGGATGTTTTTAAAACAGTTGAAAAAAATAGTGCGAACTATGGCATTGTCCCGGTTGAGAACTCTATTGAAGGGACAATCAACAGTACTTTGGACATGCTTGTCCAAACAGATTTGAAAGTTACTTCTGAAATATTACTGCGGGTCTCACACCATCTGCTTTCTTTAAGCAAAGATATCAAAAAGATCAAAAAAATTTACTCACATCCTCAACCTGTTGCCCAGTGTAATTCCTGGCTGAGGGAAAACTTACCCGGCGTAAAAATTCAGGAAGTATCCAGCACTGCCAGGGCATCTCAATTAGCCGCCCGGCACCTCACTTCAGCTGCTATAGCTGGAGAAGCAGCTTCCAGAACATATAAACTTAACATTCTGGCGCGAGGAATAGAAGACAGGGCTCATAATGTTACAAGATTTCTGGTTATCGGACATGAAATTTCACAAAAAAGCTGGAAAGATAAAACTTCATTATTATTTGGAGTGAAAGACAAACCAGGCACTCTTTTTAACGTTCTAAACCATTTTTCCAGAAATAAAATCAACATGACTCGCATTGAATCAAGACCTTTAAAGAATAAAAAATGGGAGTATCTCTTTTTTGTCGATATTGAAGGCTATTACCAAGATACCCGGGTAAAAAAAGCAATTAAGGAAATTGAAAAGTCTTGCCTCTTCCTTAAAACTATCGGGTCATATCCCAAAGGGAGAGAAGCATAAAATATGGATATCTATTTTGAAAAATTAACTATTTTAGGAGTCGGCTTAATTGGGGGTTCCTTTGCGCGGGTTTGCAAAAAAAATGGATTAGCCAAATCTATATTCGGATTTGGTCGCCAGGAGGCAAATTTACGTAAAGCTGTGGAATTAGGAGTGATTGATGACTATTCTCTCGACCTGAATAAAGCTGTTGAGCAAGCTGATTTTGTTTTAATTGCTGTCCCTGTTGCTTCAATTATACCTCTGGTAGAGCAAATGAGTTCTTCTTTAAAAAAAGGCAGCATTGTTTCAGATGTTGGAAGCGTGAAGAACAGCCTGGTTGAGAAAATTGAAAAAATACTGCCGAAAGGCGTTCAGTTTGTTGGCGCTCATCCTATCGCAGGAACAGAACACTCAGGAGTGGAAGCTTCGTTTGCGGAACTGTTTGAAGGGTCAAAATGTATTTTAACCCCTACCAAGCTCACGGACCATGAAACTTTGCAAAAAGTTAAGAAGCTATGGAAACTCATGGGATCTGAAATCTCTTTAATGGATCCTGTTAAACATGATGAAATCATGGCAGCAGTCAGCCACCTTCCCCATGTAGCCGCATATGCCATTACCTCTTTTATCTTTGATTTGCGCCACGCATGGCCTGATATATTATCTTATTCAGCCGGTGGCTTTCGTGATTTCACACGAATAGCTTCAAGCCATCCCGCAATGTGGTGTGATATATGTAACTATAATAGAGAAGCCTTAATGAAAATGATTGAACAGTACGAATCATCTCTTAATCAATTTAAGACAATGATTAAAGATAAAAATTGGTTTCAATTAGAAAAAACAATGAGTGAAGCTAAAACATTAAGAGATAGTTTTTATAGGAACAGTTGACAGAAATCAGTTATCAGGGGATCAGAAAAAAATTAATTTCATATTTACTGATTTTTGACACGTGTTAACTGCAGCAAAAGGAGGTGTTTAAACAAGGTTTTTTTCTGATTCATATGTTTCTTTAGTTATATTTACAGTAAGCTTGACAAATTAAAAAATAAAGGAGGTAATTTAAATTATCATGACAAAAAGTAAACGAACGTTAACAGATGAAAACAAAAAAGGTGCTGTTGCTACAGCGGTGCAGGAAGAAAACGATTTGGACGATGAATATAGCCCTGAAAAAAGGGCAGAACTTCAATCTTTCTACGAAGGCAGCATGAAAAATTACAAAGAAGGAGAAATCGTTACCGGTGTTATTGTCAGCATGACCGAAGATTCATTTTTAGTTGATATCGGGTTCAAATCTGAAGGATTTATTAACCGAAATGAATTTCCGGATAAGGGAGCAGAAATAAAAATAGGTGATGAAGTGCAGGTTTTTCTTGATAAAACTGAAGACAATGACGGCCAGGTAGTTCTCTCTAAAGAAAAGGCCAACAGAATAAAAATGTGGAAAAAAGTAGAAGATATTTTTGACACCGATGAAATAGTTGAAGGAACGGTTGTCTCAAAGGCTAAAGGAGGATTAACCGTTGATATAGGCTTGAAAGCCTTTCTGCCAGGCTCTCAGATCGATCTTAGACCAATTCGTGATATGGATCGAATCATCGGCCAGAAATTTCAGATGAAAGTTATTAAAATGGATAAGAAGAGGAATAACATTGTTCTTTCTCGCAGAATCATTTTGGAAGAACAAAGAAACATTGAAAAGAAAGATACTCTGGCAGCAATAGAAGAAGGAAAAACTGTTGACGGAATTGTAAAAAATATTACAGACTATGGTGTTTTTGTCGATTTAGGTGGAATAGACGGACTTCTTCACATAACAGATATGTCTTGGGGACGGGTAAATCATCCGTCAGAATTATTCTCTCTTGGGGATAAGATAAAAGTTCTAATTCTGAAATATGACAAAGAAAAGGAAAGAGTTTCCCTGGGTCATAAACAAATCTCAGAAGACCCCTGGATCAACATATCAGAAAAGTATTCAGTAGACAGCAAAATCAGGGGAAAAGTTGTTTGCATTACAGATTACGGCGCGTTTGTTGAGGTAGAGCAAGGTATTGAAGGATTAGTGCATATCTCTGAAATGTCATGGAGCCGTCATATCCGGCATCCTTCCAAATTGGTCGCCATTGGGGATTCAGTTGAGGCTGTTATTTTAAGTCTTGATAAAGATAAAAAGAGAATTTCTCTCGGGATGAAACAGATTGAACCTAACCCATGGGATAACATTGAAGAAAAATACCCAGATGGAGCGGTTGTTGAAGGACGAGTAAGAAACGTCACAGATTTTGGCGCGTTTGTTGAGTTGGAAGAAGGAATTGATGGGTTAATTCATATCTCAGATATGCACTGGACAAAAAAGATCAATCACCCCTCCGAGGCCGTTAAAAAACGAGAAACCGTAAAAACCGTTGTTTTAAAAGTTGATCGTGATACCCAAAGACTCTCTCTTGGGATTAAACAATTAACACCCGACCCATGGGAAAAACTGGCGAAAAAATATACAATTGGAACGGATGTGAAATGTAAGGTTTGCAAGGCTACCAATTATGGCGCTTTCGTCGAGCTGGAAGAGGGTATCGAAGGATTAATTCATATATCGCAATTAACCACAAAAAAGATTACTAATGTGGAGTCGTTTATACCAGTTGGGAAAGAGGTCACTGCAAGAGTAATTAAGATTGACGCTGCAGATCGCAAAATCGCTCTAAGCGTTAATGCTTTTGAGCAGAATTTAGATGCTTCCCAGATCGAAGAAAGCCAGGAATTAAAGGAGATAAAAACCTCTTCTGAAGAATCAAAGGAAGTAAGCAGTAACGCTGAAGATAAATCCATTGAGGAAGAGAAAAAAACAAATAAAAACGAAGAAAAATGAAAAAAAAACCAATATTAATCGGTATTTCTTTGATTGGCGCGTTGGCTGGCGTATTCTTTTTATTGTCATTTTTTCTTGCGTCCACCTTGGGGCTCAATGGGAAGATAGCAAAAAGTGAAAAAATAGCTATTATAAACATCGAGAACATCATAACTCAGTCCAGCAGTACAGTCCGGCAGATTAAAAAATACGCTGATGATAACTCCATAAAAGCTATAGTATTAAGGATTGACAGCCCTGGTGGCGCAGTAGCACCTTCACAGGAAATTTACAGCGAAATACTGAAATTCAGAAAAAATTCAAATAAAATTGTAGTGACCTCCATGGGAAATCTCGCCGCATCCGGTGGTTACTATATTGCATGCGCGTCAGACAAAATCATTGCAAACCCCGGCACTCTTACCGGTAGCATTGGCGTCATTATGACTTTTTCGAATATCGAAGAACTGATGAAAAAAATTGGGCTTAAAACAGAGGTCATAAAAAGTGGGGAATTTAAGGACATTGGTTCCCCCATGCGAGAATTTACAGAAAAAGAGAAAAAGCTTTTGCAGGGAGTTATTGATGATGTTTATGATCAATTTGTTAACGCGGTAGCTGTTGGTAGAAACATAGGTGTTGAGAAGGTAAAGGAACTTTCCGATGGTAGAATTTTTACCGGCAGACAGGCCTTTGAAATGGGACTGGTGGATAAACTGGGAAGCTTTGAAGAAGCTATAAAACTTACCGCTGAATTAGTCGGAATAGAAGGGGAACCTAAAATAGTTTCTGAAAAAAAAGAGAAAAACCTGTTGTTCAAGTTGCTGGAAAACAAAGTCTTATCCTACCTCCCAAACCAGTTGCATATAATTCCAGGTCTTCAATACCTCTGGCAATATTAGTTTCTTTCAACTTGACTTTTACCCTATAAGTATTTAGAATTTTAGTTTTTTTTACGAATAAAAGATCGTATTTTTAACGATTTTTTTCTTTTAAGGGGGTGGCATATTATAGTGTCAAGCAGCACCTCCGCTATGATCTTTGAAAAACAGGATATCCCTGAAGAAGGCCTCAATGTGGACCTTTGTGAAGACCCGTCCTGTTTTGTTTTTAAAAATTGCGATTTCAAAGTAAATGATTCCGTCAAGATTAAAGGACATCTAACTTTAACTGGGGAATTAGTTTCTTTCAGAGGAGAGATCGCGGCTTTAATTATTTTGACCTGTGCCCGCTGTTTGAAATATTTTAACTCGTTGATTAAAACAACCATACAGGTAGATTTTTTACCGAATGAGAAGAAACCCGGTGAAGAAGAAATAGAATTGCAAACCTCTGATCTGGATTATTATTATTATGACAATGTAAACATTAGCCTCTTTGAACCAGTTCGTGATCAACTGATTATTTCAATACCGATTAAACCTTTATGTAACGTTAACTGCAGTGGCCTTTGCCCCTTTTGCGGACAAAACTTAAATGAAAAAAAATGTAAATGCCCTGATGATATAAAAGTCGACCCAAGATTGGCGCCCTTGGAAAAATTAAAACATTTAAAGGAGAAATAATAAATGCAACCAAAACGAAGAACTTCAAAATCAAAAAAAAATATGAGACGGTCTCATGACTCGTTGACCCCGCCCACCCTCTCGGAATGCCCTCAATGCCATGAGGTAAAAATGCCACACCTTGTTTGTCCTTCCTGCGGTTACTATAAAGGCAAAGAAGTGATTAAGATCAAGGAAGAAAAATAGGGCTTAATTAACTGGAGAATCAAATGATCGTAGCTGTTGACGCAATGGGTGGGGATAATGCCCCTGCAGCTATTGTAGAAGGGGCTGTAATGGCTGCGCGTGATTATGGAATACAGATACTCCTTATTGGTTTGGAAAATAAAATTAAGGAGGAACTCCGCCGCTATTCTTTGGAAGGCCTTTCAATCCAAACGAAACACGCTTCAGAAATTGTTAAAATGGGAGAGTCTCCTTCCCGCACTTTAAGGCAAAAAAAAGATTCTTCGATCCGTGTGGCAATTGATTCTGTACACTCGGGTGAAGCTGCCGCCATGGTGAGCGCCGGAAATACAGGCGCGGTCCTTGCCGCATCCACGGTGATCCTACGACCTTTGCCTGGAATAGACAGGCCGGCAATAGCAGTACTTCTACCCACTGCCAAGGGACCGGTAGTGCTTTTGGATGCAGGGGCAAATGTTGACTGCAAATCAGAGCTTCTCTTCCAGTTCGCAATAATGGGCCATGTTTTTGCTCGACATCAACTTAAAAAATCAAGTCCCACCGTAGGTTTGTTAAGCATTGGGGAAGAAGACACTAAAGGGAATGAGATTACTAAAGAAACATTTCAAATGCTAAAGCAAAGCCATCTGAATTTTGTCGGAAATGTGGAAGCAAAAGAAGTCTACCGTGGAAATTCGGAAGTCATAGTATGCGACGGTTTCACCGGTAACATTGCTTTAAAAATTAGCGAGAGCCTTGCCGAAATGATTGAAAAAAGCCTCCGCAATTTGTTTGCTACCAATCTCAGAACAAAACTGTCCTACCTGTTAATGAAACCCTATTTTCAACTTTTTAAAAAAACCGTGGATTACTCTGAATATGGTGGAGCCCCGCTCCTGGGAATAAACGGAATATGTATCATATCCCACGGAAGTTCTTCCGCAAAAGCAATTAAAAATGCAATCAAACAGGCAGATGAGTTTATTAACAATAAAGTGAACCAGCACATTCAAGAAGATCTGGAATTTAATTTAAAAGCTATCTCAAAACCCCCGAAAAAAGGGAAGTTCTGGAAACAGCTTAAAGATTCCATATCTTTTCCAACTGAGAAGGAAACATGATCCAGGCAAATATTGTTGGCACAGGGTCTTATGTCCCTGACAAAGTATTGACAAATTTTGATATTGAAAAAATGGTAGACACCTCGGATGAGTGGATTAAAACCCGCACCGGAATATCAGAAAGAAGGATCGCGAGCAAAAAAGAGGCATGTTCGGACCTTGCAGTTAAGGCATCAAAAAAAGCCTTAAAGCATGCAGGGATTAAAGCCAAAGATATTGATATGATTTTGGTTGCAACTGCAACACCGGATATGTTGTTTCCTTCCACCGCATGCATGGTTCAGTTAGGAATCGGGGCAAAAAATGCCTTTGCCTATGATTTATCAGCAGCCTGTTCCGGTTTTGTTTACGGCCTGTCTGTTGCCGAACAATATATCAAAAGCGAACGTTACAAAACCATCTTACTCATTGGAAGTGAAATATTCTCCCGCATTACAAACTGGAATGATCGCTCTACCTGTGTATTATTCGGAGACGGGGCAGGTGCCGTAGTTATCCGGGCAAAAATAATCAGAAAAAAAGAAGGAATTCTTTCAACACATCTTCATTCTGACGGGCATTACCATGATCTCTTATTCATTCCCGGTGGTGGCAGTCGCAGACCGATTTCTGAAAAAATTATTAACGAAAAAGAACATCTTATCAAAATGAAAGGAAATGAAACCTTTAAGATCGCTGTTCGTTTTATGGTCAATGCGGCCAGAGAAGCAATAAGTTACAATGACTATACTATAGAAGATATAAACCTTGTTATTCCACATCAGGCGAACAAAAGGATTATTGACGCAGTAGCGAAGAAATTAAACCTGCCTGAAGAAAAAATATTTGTGAATGTAATGAAATATGGAAATACATCCGCAGCTTCAATACCCTTAGCTTTAGATGAAGCAGTACGGGAAAAACGAATAAAAAAGAATGATATTGTTTTGCTGACTGCTTTTGGAGCCGGTTTCACCTGGGGATCCGCAATCATAAAATGGTCACTTGACGGTTAGCAATTGCCTAATAATCAAAAACAAAATTTAGGATAAAATTAATGACAAAGGAAGTCGTGCTTCTTTTCCCCGGACAGGGTTCACAATATGTGGGAATGGGAAAAGATTTTTATGATAATGTTCCGATCGCCCGTGAACTTTTTCAGCAGGGCAATGAACTGTTGAATTCTGATATTACATCAATATGTTTTAACGGCCCCAAGGAATCATTAAACATGACTGAAAATACACAGCCGGCTATTTTAATTACCTCAATAATAGCCTTGAAGATTTTCATTGAAAATGGTATAGAAATTAAGGCTGCGGCGGGCCACAGTCTGGGTGAGTATTCCGCGCTTGTTGCGGCAGAGGCATTAAGCTTTGCCGATGCCGTTCCCCTTGTTCATTTGAGAGGGAAATTAATGCAGGATGCTGTGCCCGCGGGAAAGGGAGCAATGGCCGCTATTATCGGACTTCAGAAGGAAGAAGTGAGAGCTTTGTGTAATGAGATCAAAGAAGGCCTTGTACAGCCAGCAAATTATAATAGCCCGGAGCAAATTGTAATAGCGGGAGAAAAAGAGGCAGTAGACAAAGCAATTGCCCTGGCAAAAAATACCGCAAAAAGGGTGATCCCGTTACCTGTCAGCGCCCCATCTCATAGCTCTCTTATGAATCCGGCTCAAGAAAACCTAACTAAAGAATTGAAAAAAATCCAATTTAATGATTTAAAATTTCCCGTTGTGACAAATGTGGATGCTTTGCCTGTTCTTAAAGCGGACGAAGCAGTCTCTGCGCTGGGACAACAACTTACTGCACCGGTAAGATGGGAAGAAAGCATGAGATATATTGTTGATCAAGGAGCCGATATGGTTATTGAAATGGGTCCAAAAAAAGTTTTATCAGGCCTTATGAAAAGGATTGATAAAAGTATAAAATGCTTCCATGTTGAAGATGTGAAAAGCCTGGAAGAAACTCTTTCGGAATTAAAGAATTAGTCAGTAGTCGTTGATCAATATTCTTAACAATATAATAATCTTCCCGCTGACAAATAACAGGAACAAACAATGCCGTTAAAAGGACAAACTGCAGTGGTAACAGGAGGCGCCAGAGGCATTGGTAAGGAAATCGCGCTTTCATTAGCTCGTGACGGTGCCAATATCGTTATAGCTGACTTAATGACGGAACAGTCGGAGGAAACAGCGGAAGAAATAAAAAAATTGAACTGCAAAGCTCTGATCCAGAAGGTAGATGTTTCAAAAACAGCGGATGTAGAAGGTATGGTTAAGAACACAATTGATGAGTTTAAGGCCCTCGACATTTTAATTAATAACGCGGGTGTTACCAGGGACACACTAATAGTTCGGATGAAAGAGGAAGACTGGGATTTTGTTCTGAGAGTGAATTTAACGGGAACGTTTAATTGCACAAAAGCAGCAGCAAAATATATGATGAAACAAAGAAAAGGCAAAATTGTAAATATTGCTTCAATTGTAGGTGCCATGGGAAATGCTGGACAGGCAAATTACTCCGCGTCTAAAGCCGGAATTATTGGATTAACTAAGACCTCCGCTCGAGAACTGGCCTCTCGCAACATTACAGTTAATGCTGTTGCTCCGGGTTTTATCGATACGGAAATGACTCGTTCGTTAAATGAGAATATCAAACAACAACTAAAGGAACAAATCCCCATGGGAAAACTGGGCATGCCTGAAGATATTGCAAATTGTATTAAATTTCTCGTTTCTGATGATGCTTCATATATAACCGGCCAGGTTGTTCATGTGAACGGTGGAATGTTGATGTAGCAGAAAGCAAACCGAAAGGCTTGCCTTTCTTTTTTTTTGCCACAGGACAAGGCTTTAGTCTTGTTTTAAATATTTAGGTAACTGCAATAATAATTATTTTTTTAATTTCTTATAGGGGGTGAATCTAATATGGGTGAAATGAGTGTAGAGGCAAAAGTCAAAGAAATTATCATCGATCAATTAGGAGTTGATGAAAAAGAAGTTACTCCGGAGGCTTCGTTTATTGATGGTTTAGGAGCCGATTCTCTTGATACGGTCGAACTGGTCATGGCATTTGAAGAGGAGTTCGACATTGAAATCCCTGACGAAGCTGCGGAAAAGATATTAACTGTAAAGGACGCTATTAGTTATGTTGAAGAGAATGCGAAAAATTGAAAGTAACCTGTTGCTCGCTATTGTATTACTATCTTAAAGTTTTTTGCTAACCGGAGCGATTGCTCATTTGATTTCAGCAAAGCTGAGCTTAGCTCTGCCATCCATGGCCTCAACCCTTCGGGCGGCTTGCAAAAACATCCTTCGAATTCGGTTTTTCTTACCGAATTGTGGTTGCAGCAACTTGACGCGCTGTGATTTTGAACTTACAAATTGTAATTTTTATTTAATAAACCATATTAAAAGTAATCTTTGGAGGTCATGAACTGAAAAGGAAAGTAGTTGTTACCGGGCTGGGTTTAGTCACGCCCTTAGGAATAGGATTAAAAGAAAGCTGGGATGAAATAATAGCGGGAAAATCAGGGATTGGAACAATTACCCGCTTTGATACCACTAATTTTCCTATAAAAATTGCCGGTGAAGTAAAAGGATTTGATCCACACGACTTCATTGATAAAAAAGAAGTCAAAAAAATGGATACCTTTATTCACTATGCAGTGGCGGCCGCCGAATTTGCCTTAAATGATTCGGGGCTGAAAGTGCATACCGGCAATGCAAATAAAGTAGGAGTCATCGTTGGTGTCGGCCTTTGTGGTCTTCCCGCCATAGAACGCTACCATAATCTTTATAATGAAAAAGGCTTCCGGAAAATTTCCCCATTCTTTGTTCCTATGCTTATTGCAAACCTGGCCTCCGGTCAGATTTCAATAAGACACGGCGCTAAAGGCCCAAACTCCTGTGTGTCTACTGCATGTGCGACAGGAACTCATGCCATTGGAGATGCCTACCGGATTATTCAGCGCGGGGAAGCCGATGCCATGATCACCGGAGGGACAGAATCTATAATTACTCCTATGGGAATAGGTGGATTTGCCGCTATGAAAGCCCTCTCTACTCGAAATGATGAACCTGAGAAAGCCAGCCGTCCCTTTGATAAAGATAGAGACGGATTTGTGGTAGGTGAAGGCTCCGGTATCATGATTTTGGAAGAACTGGAGTTCGCTCTCAAAAGAAACGCCAAAATATATGCGGAAGTAATAGGCTATGGTCTAAATGCGGACGCCTACCATATAACTTCTCCTTCTCCCGGCGGAGAAGGAGCCGCAAGATGCTTAAAAATGACGCTTGACAGCGC
>Ga0208638_1000696_pt1 | contig 21622 bp, 28 predicted proteins | sample ETNtaG_34_FD_185753 | JGI IMG/M metagenome (GOLD analysis project Ga0208638, IMG submission 185753) | Marine microbial and viral communities from oxygen minimum zone, Eastern Pacific Ocean - ETNP201306SV51 (SPAdes) (version 2) | ecosystem: Environmental > Aquatic > Marine > Oceanic ...
TTGAACCCCGGATAGGTAGTTCGCTGTGGAGCTGCCGGGTCGAATCCCAGGAATTGCTACACCGCCACGTTTGAGGTTGGTGGCGATGTCTATCGGATTGATGGTCAGTGAGGCGTAGAAGTAAGAAAAGCCGATGATTAACGCAAAAAACACCAAGGCATAGGGCCATGGATTGGCTGCACTTGGGTTTAGGGCGCTTGCAGCATTTATCAGCAAAGGGTTATTGGATAATTTCGCAATTGTGGCTGGTAAAAAGATCAGCGCAGAAGCAAAGATGATTGGCATCACACCACCGGCATTCAGCTTCAAGGGCAGATAGCTCTGGCGGTTTGGTAGCAAGTTGGTGCCGCCTATTTGACGTTTTGCGCTCACAATTGGCAGACGGCGTGATCCTTCCTGCACGAAGATGATTCCCACGATTGTCACCAGGAAAACCAGCATGAGTACTAAAATACCGATCACATCTCCGCGTTCACCGGTTTGGGCTTTCACAATCGTTGAAGACAGTGCTTTGGGCAGGGTGGCAACGATGTTGAGGAAGATCACTAGGGATGCCCCTTGACCGATGCCTCGGTCGGTGATTATTTCGCTCAACCACATCACGATCATGGAGCCCGTCACTAATGCCAGGGCTGTTTGCACTACAAAAACGACTTCACTGAGCCCTTCTACGGCGTATTGGCGGAGGATTAGTGCGAAAACCACACTTTGGACTAGTCCCCAGCCAAGGGCTACATAACGAGTGATCTGGGCGATCTTGCGGCGTCCTGCTTCTCCTTCGTTCTTTTGCAGGTCTTCGAGTTGGGGCAGGGCTGCGGTCAGTAACTGCAGAATGATTGAAGCGTTGATAAATGGCAGGATCCCCAGGGCAAAGATCCCCAAGGTGGAGATTCCTCCGCCAGTAAAAATATCGAGAAAGCCGATAAGTTGGCCTCCTTGTTGAAGGAAGCCCTGAAAGGCCTCTCGATCAATACCCGGCATTGGGATGTAGATGCCGAGGCGAATGAAAAGTAGTAATCCCAGGGTGGTGAGCACTCGGCCACGCAGTTCCGGGTTGCGTACCAATTGGCTGATTACTTCAGCGGCACTGGGGTTGCGACCTCGACTAACGAGCATGGACGGAAAGGATTTGGTGGGTTTGAACTAACAAAGCCGTCGTCAGCGCACAAATTCGCTGGACGGCTCAGACCTTAGAACTTCAGGAGTAATTTCCTTGCAGTGCTTTAGTCAAGGATTTCGCAGCTGCCGCCAGCGGCTTCAATCTTGTTGCGTGCGTTAGCAGTGAAGGCAGCAGCCTGAACAGTCAACTTGACCTTCAGTTCTCCATTGCCAAGCACCTTGAGAGGGTGTTTAGGACTGGTGATTACACCTTGCTTGACAAGGGTGTCGAGGTTGATGGTGCTGCCTGTTTTGAGTTCATTGAAGGCCGCTACGTTCACCACAGTGAACTCCTTCGAATTCACTGTGGTGAAGTGCTTGAGCTTGGGCACGCGCCTGTAGAGGGGCATTTGACCGCCCTCGAAGCCAGGGCGGGTAGGACGACCAGAGCGGGATTTTTGGCCGCGCATGCCAAAACCACAGCTAGCACCTTGGCCAGCAGCAATGCCACGACCTTTGCGCAGCTTGCGTCGCCTAGCACCTGTGTTGGCTTTTAGAGATTCGAGTCGAATAGTCATGGGGAATCAGGAGTAGATCTGCTCGAGGGAGATCCCCCGTTCCTTTGCGGTCTCCTTGTGGGTGCGGAGTCCGGAGAGGGCCACCATGGCAGCTCTCGCATTATTTAAAGGTGTTTTGCTGCCGAGGCGTTTGGCTAGCACGTTTTTGATGCCGGCTAGTTCCAAAACTGTGCGGATTGAACCGCCTGCGATCACACCTGTGCCTGGGGCAGCGGGTCGGATCAGCACGTTGGCTGCACCATCACGTCCATTGGAAAGGGTGGGGATGGAGCTGTGACGCGTGAGTGGAACTTTTACCAAGTGCTTTTTGCCATCAGCGACGCCCTTGCGAACAGCACCGATCACGTCACCGGCCTTGCCGACACCAACCCCTACCTGGCCTCGCTCATTGCCGACAACGACGATGGCTCGGAAACTCATCTTTTTGCCACCTTTTACCGTTTTGGAAACGCGACGAATTTGAACCACCCGTTCTTGCCATTCTGAATCGCGCTCCTGGCCGCGGCCTCCGCCGCGTCGTCCGCCTCCTCTGCGCTCACGGTCGCCTCCGCGGCCGCCGCCGCCGCCCCGCCGTTGTTGTTGTTGTTGCCCTTCCGCTGCTGCGGGGATATCGGCCGCTGAGGGGATGTCGTTGGCTGTGGTCTTGGTGTTGGGTTCAGTCATGATGAGAGCAGGGATCAGAATTGAAGGCCCGCTTCCCGGGCGGCATCGGCGAGGGCTTTCACTCTGCCGTGGTATAGGTTGCCACCGCGATCGAAGACCACCTGTTGGATGCCCTTGGCGAGGGCGCGTTTAGCCACCAAATCTCCGACGGCGATTGAGGCGTCACAGCTACTGCCGTCAGCCTTAAGGTTGGTGCGTAAGTCTTTGTCGAGGGTTGAGGCTGCACAAAGAGTGTTTTTGGCCTCATCATCGATGACTTGTGCATAGATGTGGTTGTTGGAGCGGAACACAGCCAGCCGCGGACGCTGGGCTGTGCCATTGAGATAACGACGCAGGCGGCGATGGCGCTTCTGGGTCTGCTGCTTTCGGGAGAGGGTCGACATGGTGGTGTTTGCGGGTGGAAGTCAGGCAGACCTCTATTTCTTGCCGGATTTGCCGGCTTTGCGCAGGATTCGTTCGCCCGCGTACTTGATGCCTTTGCCCTTGTAGGGCTCAGGTGGACGAATGGCCCGGATCTTGGCGGCTTCATTGCCTACTAGTTCTTTATCGGCACCAGAGACGGTGACGTTGGTGTTGTTTTCGACTGCAAAGGTAATTCCCTCAGGAGGGTCCATTTCAACCGGGTGGCTGAAACCGGCACTGACTACAAGCTTTTTACCTTTTACTTGTGCGCGAGAGCCCACTCCGACCAGCTCTAGTTTGCGGGTATAGCCCTCGCTTACGCCTTCAACCATGTTGGCGACAAGCGAGCGACAGAGACCGTGACGCTCACGCGACTTACGTTTTTCACTGGTGGCGGCAACCACAATTGTGTTCTCCACCTGACTGACGCTTACGCCTTCGGGGAGGGTGCGGTTGAGTTCTCCCTTGGGACCCTTGACGCTGACCGCAAGCCCATTAAGGGTCACGATCACTTTGTCGGGGATGGGGATGGGGTTTTTACCGATACGAGACATAATTCAGGTTCCGGGTCAGTACACGTAGCAGAGCACTTCTCCGCCAACGCCCTGTTTACGGGCATCGCGGTCGCTCATTACGCCTTTGGAAGTGGAGATGATTGCCATCCCTAGGCCACCAAGGACTTTGGGTAGGCCGCGAGTGTTTTTGTAGATGCGCAGGCCTGGCTTGCTTACCCGCTGCATTGAGCGGATGGTGGGTTGACGGTGCTTGCCGCTGTATTTCAGTTCGAGGACTAGATGGGTGCGTACACCTTCACCTTCTTCGCTGATCTCAGAGATGAAGCCCTCTTGTTGCAGCACCTTGGCAATGCTGCGTGACATGCGAGAGGCAGGAATGCGGGTGGTTTGGTGACGCTTTTCACTCGCATTACGGATGCGGGTGAGCATGTCTGAGATTGGATCGTGGTTGGCCATAGTTTCAGTCGTCTCCGAAGAGGGGTCAGTTGCTGCGGAACGGCATTCCCATCTCGCGGAGGAGGGATTGGCCCTCTTCATCCGTACGGGCGCTGGTCACGATGGTGATGTCCATGCCCCTGATGGCTTCGATTTTGTCGAAGGAAATCTCAGGAAAGATCAGTTGCTCTCTTACTCCAAGGGTGTAGTTCCCACGGCCGTCAAAACTCTTGGGGCTAACACCTCTGAAATCCCGGATCCTGGGCAGTGCAAGATTGATCAGTCGCTCCAGGAAGGCATACATGCGCTCCCCACGGAGGGTGACGGCGCAACCGATGGCCATGCCCTGACGGATTTTGAAGCCAGCGATAGCTTTCTTCGCCCTAGTAACGACAACTTTTTGACCAGTGATGGTGGCCAGTTCGTTAACGGACGCCTCCAAAGATTTGGCGTTCTGGGCGGCCTCACCAAGACCCCGGTTGACGGTGATTTTTAGCACCTTGGGGACTTCGTGAATGTTGGAGAGACTGAGGTCTTTCAGCAGTTTGGGCTGAATTGTCTCCCGATAGCGCTGTTTGAGTGACATGGCTGGAGGGAAGGGTGCTTCTGGACTTGGTCAGAAGATCTGAGAAGAAAGGGAAGGCAATGTGTTGGGAATGTGTAATTGGAGATTCCCTTGCTCTGGGCCTGGAGTTGTGATTAGTCGATCAGTTCTCCGGTTTTCTTGAGGCGGCGCTTTTTGCTGCCATCTTTTTCGACAACCAGCGCCACACGACTGGCGACCTTCTTATTGGTCGAATAGAGCATCACGTTGGAGGCATGGACAGAGGCTTCTTCTGTGACGATCCTGCCGCTCTCTCCCTCTTGGGTGGGCTTGACGTGACGGGTGCGAATGTTGATGCCTTCAACAATGACGCGATTTTCAATCGGCAAAGTGCGAAGCACTTCGCCAGTTTTGCCCTTTTCCTTGCCTGTAATGACTTGGACGGTGTCGCCTTTACGGATGCGCATCTTGATGCGCTGAGTGGGCGTTGCTTTGGTTTTTGGGGTTGCGGTGGTCATTTCAAATCACCTCCGGAGCTAGAGATACGATTTTGGTGAAATTACGCTCGCGAAGCTCCCTGGCAACCGGTCCGAATACACGTGTGCCACGAGGGTTTTTGTCGTCGTTAATAAGCACAGCAGCGTTGTCGTCGAAGCGAATCGCGTTGCCGGTGTCTCGTCGCAGGGTTGCCTTTGTGCGAACCACTACGGCTTTGACCACCTCGGATTTTTTGACGCTCATGTTGGGCATCGCATCTTTGACGGCTGCCACGATGACGTCGCCTACATGTGCGTAGCGGCGATTTGAGCCCAGTACACGGATGCACTGGATACGCTTGGCGCCACTGTTGTCGGCAACGGTGAGGAAGGATTCCTGTTGAATCATGTGGATACCTCCTGTGCTTTGGGACTTTGGCTGAGGACTTCAGCAACTGCCCAACGCTTTGAGCGACTGAGAGGGCGGGTTTCAGTTATACGTACGCGGTCACCGACGCGGCAGGTGTTATCCGCGTCGTGGGCTTTGTAACGGGTGGTGCGGCTGACCGTCTTCTTGTAGATGGGATGGGGGTAGCGGTTTTCTACCGCTACCACAATCGTTTTATCCATCTTGTTGCTGACGACGGTGCCGACCCTTTCTTTGAGTGCCATGGGTTCTTAGAGGGGGGTCAGGAGGCGGCGTTGGAGCTGCTGCGCTCCTTCTGCACTGTCAACATTTGGGCCAGCTTGATGCGGGCCTCTTTGAAGCGGTGCGTATTGCTCAGCTGCCGGGTGGCTTGCTGAAAGCGAAGGTCGAACAGCTCGCGGCGGATGCCGTTGATTTGTTCGCTTAGATCGGCGTCGGTGAGCTTGCGCACCTCGGCGGTGTCGGGACGGGCCATCGTCAAGAATCCACGGTGAGGGCGGGCTGATTGGCAGGTTTGGAGCTGCTATCAACCTGTTGCTGGTCGTCTAGGGACACGAATTTTGTCTTGATGGGCAGCTTGTATTGCGCCAGGCGCATGGCCTCCCGAGCAATGGCTTCGGTGATTTCTTCACCGCCCATCTCAAACAAAATTCGACCTGGTTTGATCACGGCAACCCAGAACTCTGGGTTGCCTTTACCCGAACCCATACGGGTTTCAGCTGGACGCATCGTGACCGGCTTGTCGGGAAAGATCCGGATCCAGATATTCCCGCCCCGTTTGACGTAGCGGGTCATGGCCCGGCGGCTGGCCTCGATTTGACGCGAGGTGATCCAGCCACATTCCTGGGCTTGCAATGCAAACTGTCCGAAGGCAATGGTGTTGCCCCTAGTAGCAACGCCGCGCATACGGCCTCGTTGCTGTTTGCGGAATTTGACGCGTTTTGGACTCAGCATGGTTTAGGCCTCCTTATCAACTCTCGTTGGAGCGATCTTCGAATTGTTGGGGCCGCCGGTTGGCCCTGCGCCGTGGGCTTGCACCCACTGGCAGTGGCTGGGCTTCATCACCCAGTACTTCCCCTTTGAAGACCCAGACTTTGATGCCAAGAACTCCGTAGGTTGTTGTGGCAACTTTGGTGGCGTAGTCGATTTCGGCGCGAAGGGTGTGCAGAGGCACACGTCCTTCACGGGTCCATTCGGTACGAGCAATCTCGGCACCGTTGAGACGACCGCCCACTTGGATTTTTAAGCCGAGTACGCCAGCACGTTGGGCCCGCTGCACGGCCATGCGGATGGTGCGGCGGAAGGCAACTCGCTTTTCGAGCTGCTGGGCGATGTATTCGGCCAGCAGGAAAGCATCGGCATCGACTCGCTCTACTTCGACAACGTTGATACGAACCTGTCGGCTGCGATCACCAATGGTCTTTTGGATTCCGGTGCGCAGTTCTTCGATGCCACTGCCTTGGCGGCCAACTAGCACTCCTGGTCGTGCAGTCTTTAGTTCCACTTCGAGTTGATCGGCCTTGCGGGCAATCAGCACATCGCTGATGCCTGCTGCGCCGTACTTCTTATGGATGAATCGACGGATCCTGTCGTCCTCTTGAAGGAGGATCGGGTAGGTCTTGTTGGTGGCATACCAGCGTGATCGGTGTTCCTGGGTGATCCCCAGGCGTAAGCCGGTTGGATGGATTTTGTTTCCCATCGGTCGGTGTCCTCGGGGTTCAGGAGTCGGTCTTGGCCACCACAGCAATGCTGATGTGGCAGGTTTGCTTTTTGATCGCGAAAGCGCGGCCCTGGGCTCGGGGTCTATAGCGCTTCATGGAAGGGCCCATGTCAGCGCTTGCCTGTGATATCACCAGCGAGGCTGGATCTAAGCCGAGGTTGTGCTCTGCATTTGCTACAGCGGACCGCAGCACTTTTGTGATCGGACCAGTGGAGCGGTAGGGCATGAACTCGAGCATGATCAGTGCGTCGCGATAGCTGCGACCGCGGATTTGATCGAGGACCCTCCGTACTTTTGATACAGATCCGCGGATAAAGCGACCGTGAGCTTTGGCGATGGTTGCCGTTGGGGATGACGTTGTCATGGTCTCAGCGGCCTCCTTTTTTGTCTTTGATGTGGCCTTTAAAGGTGCGGGTAGGAGCAAACTCCCCCAGCTTGTGACCAACCATTTGCTCGGTTATGAACACCGGCACATGGCTTCTGCCGTTGTGAACGGCAATGGTGTGGCCGATCATCATCGGCAAGATGGTGGAGGCTCGAGACCACGTCTTGATTACTGACTTGTCGTCGTCAGCGTTTTGCTTTTCAAGCTTGCGGAGCAGGCTGTCAGCAATGAAAGGGCCTTTTTTTAGTGAACGTCCCATAGCGGATTAAGAGAACGGCAGAACGGTGAGTGACATCAGGAATCGCGTCCTCCACGGCTCCGTTTGGAGGTGCGGCGACGTCTGCGCAGAACGAATTTGTTGCTGGGCTTGTTCCGTTTGCGTGTCTTTAGACCGAGGGCGGGTTTGCCCCAAGGTGTCACCGGGCCTGAGCGGCCGATCGGTGCACGTCCTTCGCCACCACCGTGTGGGTGATCGCAGGGGTTCATTACACTGCCGCGAACTTGGGGGCGGCGCCCTAGCCAACGGCGACGACCAGCCTTGCCCAAGCTGGTGTTGCGTACTTCTGAGTTGCCAACTTCGCCGAGAGTGGCGTAGCACTCATGGCGTACAAGGCGGACCTCGGTAGAGGGCAGCTTGAGGGCTACATAGTCACCCTCCTTGGCCATTACTTGTGCACTTGAACCGGCTGTGCGTGCCATCTGTCCACCACGACCGGGATAAAGCTCAACGTTATGAACGCTTGAGCCCAGAGGGATGGCTGATAGGGGTAGGGCATTTCCTGTCTCGATTGGAGATTCAGGGCCAGAAATCACCTGCTGCCCAATGCTAATTCCAGCTGGAGCAAGGATGTAGCGCTTTTCGCCATCGGTGTAAAAAAGCAGTGCCAGGCGAGCTTTTCGATGGGGGTCGTAGTGGATCGCTGCCACTTTGGCGGGAATACCGTGCTTATTGCGACGGAAATCGACTACTCGGTAGAGGCGCTTGTGGCCACCACCGCGATGGCGGCAGGTGATTACACCTCTGTTGTTGCGACCCTTGCGGCGATGTTTGGCCACCACAAGAGAACGTTCGGGTTTTCGGCCGGTGACTTCACTGAAGTCTGTGACCACCCTGGTGCGGGTTCCTGGGGTGTAAGGGCGGAAGGTACGGATTGCCATGATGTTTCAGACCCCTCAGGACTCAGGGAAGAGTTGGATCGTGTTGCCCTCGGCAAGCCGCACCACGGCTTTCTTTACTTGGGCTCGTTTGCCGGTAAAGCGACCCACCCGACGGCTACGCCGCGGTGGATTCATGGTGCTGATGCCGACTACACGGACGTCGAAGAGTTGTTCTACGGCCGCTTTGATATCGGGCTTGGCAGCGCGATGGTCAACCTCAAAGGTGTACTGGTTCTTTTCAAGGGCGCTAGTCGCCTTTTCGGTAATTAACGGACGACGGATGACATCCGCCAGCCGACCGGTGAAACGTTCAGTCATCTCCGTAAACCTCCTGAATCTTGGCGAGTGCTTCCTCGCTTAACAGCAAAGAATTGGCATGGAGCAAATCGAAGACGTTGAGTTGGTCGGCGGCGATCAGCTTTACCTTCTCTAAATTGCGCACAGAGCGACGAATGATCTCAGAGGGGCAGTGAAGAACCACTAAAACCTTGGCATCGGCGGCAATACCTAGTCGGACTAGGGCGTCTGAAATTTCACGAGTTTTGGGCGCCTTGAGGCTGTCACCGAAGTCTTTTACTACTACGACATCCTCTAGACGGGCCATTAGCGCAGTGCGTAGGGCCAGGCGACGTTCCTTTCGGTTCATCGTCAGGTTGTAGGTGCGTGGCTTTGGTCCAAAGATGATCCCCCCACCTGGACGCAAGGGGGTGCGAATCGATCCCTGACGGGCCCGGCCTGTGCCCTTTTGTTTATAGGGCTTGCGACCACCACCGCGGACTTCAGCCCGGGTGAGAGTGCTTGCAGTCCCCTGACGGCTATGGGCCTGCTGCCTGAGTACTGCACGGTGAATCAGATCAACGGCAGTGGTCTCTTTAGCAACTTTGAGCTCAAGGCTTGCCTTGCCGGCTTCCTTGCCCTGCCAGTCGCGAATAACACATTCAGCCATCACTTACCTCCTTGAGCAGGCTTGTTGCCTACACGCTTGGCGGGTCGGATGTTGAGCAGGGTGCCAGGTTTGCCTGGTACCGAGCCTTTGACGACCAGGAGATTACGGTCGCTGTCCACTTTGAGGATTGTGAGTCCACGAGTGGTGCGTTGCTTGCCGCCGTAGCGACCAGCCATGCGCTTTCCTGGATAAACCCGACCAGGTGTTGTTCCGGCACCAGTGGAGCCAGGCTCCCTATGGTTTTTGGAACCGTGGGTCATCGGACCACGAGTGAAGCCGTGGCGCTTCTGATAGCCAGCGAAGCCTCGACCCATAGTGTCGCCACTGACGTCAACTTTTTGGCCAGCTTCAAAGCTGCCAACGGTGATCGTTGTACCCAGCTCTAAACCATCAAAACCTTCGACGCGATATTCGCGCAGGTGCCTCAAGAGCAGCTCGCCAGATTTGGAGAGGTGACCTTTAGCAGGCTTGTTGATCAGCTTTTCGCGTGTATCACCAAAACCAATCTGAACGGCGGCATAACCGTCGGTGTCAGAGGTTTTTAGTTGGGTGATGCGGCAGGGACCTGCCTCGATCAGGGTGACCGGGACGGCTCTGCCTTGTTCGTCGAAGAACTGGGACATGCCCAGTTTCTTCCCAAGGATGCCGATAGACATGGAAGGTAAAAGCGCCAGCGTGAATAACCTCCGTCCGTAGACCAGTCGGGGGTTTGTGATTAGCGCTGATCAGGGAAACGCAGTCGTCGCCGAAAAACCTGAGACCGTCAGAAACGGTGGATGAGGCAATTTCGGATAGGGCTAGCGAGAGAATCAGCTGGCTGGGACTTGGTCGACCTTTTGAGTCGATCAGTTTCCCGGCAGGCAGGGGGATTAATCCCTTTGCTGCTCTGGCCTGAGGATCCGGCGCAATCGCCGGACCTGCTTCGCCTTCTGGAGGCCCGGCTAGCGGACGGGCACAGATATGCAAAGCAAACAAATACTTTACATCACCAAACAATCTCAATCGATGTGTTCCGAGTTAGCTGCCAGACTCATGGCCACTTGAGTTGTCTTCATGCCGCTAGTGCTTTCTGGTCGGGGGTTTCGCCGTGACCTGGAGGCCTGCGGGTGTCTGGCCATGTTTGCGCCTCTTGAAGGTGGTACAGAAACCCGTTTGCTTCGCCGACTTAGGGCAGCTGGATACCGTACCCAGTTGAGTTCAGCCCGTGGGCTTGGCGACCCGGAGGTTTTTCTGTTTCAGCTCCATGGCATTCGGCCTCCCCATCTCGGGCATCAGAGCGTTGGGCGTAGCGGAGCTGTAGGCGAGGTTCAGCAGGTGATGCCTCAGTTGGCTGAATTATTTGTTGGCAATGCTCCTGTGGTGCTTTGGCTTTTGGAGGGGCAGGTGCTGTCGAGATCCGAGCTCCTGGCACTTTGTGATCTCTGCAAGCGAGAGCCGCGCCTGCGTGTGGTTGTTGAGATGGGTGGTGCACGAAGTCTTTACTGGCAGCCGATGGGCACTTTGCTAGGGGTCTGAACACTATCCCTTCGGTTTTTTTGCAGCAGAGCATTGCTAGTAGTGAGTTAGCCCTAGCCAGTGGGTGCTGGGTGAAATTGATCTGTGGTGCTAGTAATCAAGATCTGCCTGGCATCACAGACCTTTGTGCGGTTTTTGCAGCAGCAGGAGTTCACTGTGTGGATGTAGCGGCTGATGCTGCTGTGGTTAGGGCAGCTCGTCAGGGGTTTGATTGGGTGGAATCGCGCGGTGGGATTAGGCCATCGCTGATGGTGAGCATCAGCGATGGTAAGGATGACCATTTCCGCAAAGCTTGGTTTAACCCTGCGCGTTGTCCAATTGATTGTTCGCGCCCTTGCCGGTATGTCTGTCCAGCTGAGGCTATTGGTGAGCATGGCGGAGTTCAACCAAGTCGTTGTTATGGCTGCGGTAGGTGTTTGCCGTCTTGTCCACTAGGCCTGATTGATGAACACGATCAGCGTCTTGAACTAAGAGATCTTGGCCCCCTATTGGCTTCGGTTCGCCCAGATGCCGTGGAGATTCATACGGCACCTGGCCGGGCAGAGGCCTTTGAATCAACTGTTGCGGCGGTGAATTCGGCTCAACTGCCGCTGTGGCGTATGGGAGTGAGTTGCGGTATTGAGGGCCATGGCCTAACTGCTGAGGCCTTGGCGAGTGAGTTGTGGCAACGGCATGCTTGTTTAAGGCGCTATGGGCAACGACCCCTCTGGCAGTTGGATGGTCGCCCAATGAGTGGTGATGTGGGTCCAGGCACGGCTCGGGTAGCTGTAGCGCTTTGGCGGAAGCTCAGGCCATGGGCGCCGCCTGGCCCATTGCAGCTAGCGGGTGGTACCAATGCCCACACGATTACATATTTATCTGGTTTATCTGGTGCTGGCGAAAATGGACCGGCGGGTATTGCTTTCGGAGGTATGGCTCGCAAGCTCTTGCAGCCCTGGTTGCTTGAGGCACAGGCTAGGCATGTGAGTTTGAGGGAATGGCCGCAGGGCTGGCACGCTGCTCTTGACCAAGCAAAGAAGTTGGTTTGTCCATGGCTGTCGCGTCAGCCTGGGTCGCAAGCCTGCTAGATAGGCGGGTATTGCTACCACCTCTGCTTGGTGGCGGCTGAAGGCCATGAAGCCAAAGCGTATTACCGATGATCTAGACCGATTGCTGGAGTTGTTGCCTCCTGCGGTTCAGCAGGCTTTGGCAACAACTGATAGCCGGGAGCAACTGCTTGAGGTGGTTTTGGACCTCGGCAGAGTGCCTGAAGCCCGTTATCCGGGGCGAGCGCTTGCTTTGGGAGATCAGTGTCTTAACCGCCACGACTTGCAATCCACCGTTGATCGGTTGGGTCAGTTTGGTGCTGACAACCGCGCTGGTATTGAACGAACCCTGCATCGAATCAGTGCTATTCGCAATCGCCAGCGAGAGGTAGTGGGTTTGACCTGTCGTGTGGGGAGGGCCGTTTTTGGCACAGTGGCGATGGTGAGGGATTTGCTTGATAGTGGTCAATCGCTCTTATTGATGGGGCGACCTGGAGTTGGTAAGACCACTGCGCTGCGAGAGATTGCCAGGGTTCTTGCTGATGATCTGCAGCGAAGGGTTGTGGTGATCGACACCAGTAACGAGATTGCTGGGGATGGAGATATTCCCCATCCCGCTATTGGTCGGGCTAGGCGCATGCAGGTTGCTCTGCCTGAGCATCAACATCAGGTCATGATTGAGGCAGTGGAAAACCACATGCCGGAAGTCATCGTGATTGATGAGATCGGTACGGAGTTGGAGGCCTTAGCTGCGCGCACTATCGCCGAAAGGGGGGTGCAGCTTGTGGCTACTGCCCATGGCAATGCCTTGGCCAATTTAATTAAGAATCCAACCCTCAGCGACCTCGTTGGCGGGATTCAGTCCGTCACTCTCGGAGATGAAGAAGCACGGCGACGACGCACGCAGAAAACTGTGCTTGAGAGAGCTGCTGAACCCACATTTCCCGTGGCCGTGGAAATGAATACTCGCCATCGATGGTCGATTCATGCCGATGTCGCTGCCACTGTGGATCTGTTGCTGCGTGGACAGTCGTCTCGCCCTCAGTTGCGGGAGCTGGATTCCGATGGATCGGTGCGGCTTGTGGATGCAGAGCCAAGTCGTTCGCCTTCTTCTCGTGCTCGTCCTGCTCTAGCGGTGGTACCTCTGCCGGATCCCAAGGCACCTTCTCCTCGTGTTGCTTCGCCTGCTGAAGAATCTGCTGCCCCAGTTGAGCGCTCTAATCAAGCATTGCTGCAGGTGCTCTGTTGTGGGATCACTCCTCAACTTGTGGATCAGGCCATTCGTCGTCATGGCTGGCCCGCCCGCTGGGTGGATGATCTACATGAGGCTGATGTTGTGCTCAGTATCCGTCAGGGACTTGGTCAGCAGCCGGCTTTGAGGCGGCAGGCTCGTGACTCTCGTGTGCCGATCCTGGTTATCAAGTCCGATACATTGCCGCAGGTAGAGCGTGCCTTGGAGCGATTACTGACACGCCGCGCTAGCTCGCCGCAGGATCCGCCCCTCACTTCAGAATCTCAAGCGGGTGATCGGGAGGATGCTCTGGCTGCACTTGAGGAGTGCCGGTTGGCAGTGGAAAAGGTGGTGCTGCCCCTTGGCCGGCCGGTCGAGTTATTGCCTCGCAGTGAGCAGGTACGTCAGATGCAGGTTGATTTGGTGACGCGCTATCGCCTGCGTAGTGATGTTTTTGGCCAGGCAGATCAACAGCGATTGCGGGTTTATCCCCCTTGAATTTGACTCGCTTTATCAGCATGCATTGACGAAGGACACTCTGTTGTGAGTAACTATTTGAATTCCAGTGAAGTCAACTCTTTGCGGGTGATGAACTGGATCAATGGGCCGTGGCCAAGTGGTAAGGCAGCGGGTTTTGGTCTCGCTATTCCTAGGTTCGAATCCTAGCGGCCCAGTTTTTCAAGATTTTGGTGAACTCTCGCCCTTTGTTGGTCTTCGATTTCGACGGGGTCATCATCGATGGGATGGGTGAGTACTGGTGGAGTGCTCGCCAAGCTTGTTTGGAGCTAGTGGGTGCTGACTTCGGTCCTGAAGCTTTGCCTGAGTTGGTCCCTGAAGCTTTTCGCCTACTCCGTCCCTGGATCCACCAGGGTTGGGAGATGGTGCTGCTAGCGGCAGAGCTATTGCGTTCTGATGGGCCCTTGTTGCTTCGGGGAGCAAAGGCCTTTTCCGCGGATTACCCCTTGCGATGTCAGCAGGCTTTGGAGGCCTGGGGGTGGCGGCCAGCTCAGTTGCAGGAAGCCTTGGAGCATGTGCGGCGTAGGGCGGTTGCTTCCGATCGGTTGGTTTGGTTGGCGCTCCACCGCCCTTTCCCTGGAGTAGTTGAGCGCCTGGGTCGCCTTCAAGATGAAGGGGTTGACTGGGCGGTTCTCACCACTAAGGGGGCCGAGTTCACTGCTGAACTGTTGAATTGCTTTCAACTCATGCCAAAAGGGTTGTATGGCCATGAGTCAGGTAGCAAGCCTGAGGTGCTGCTGCGGTTAGTGGCGGAACAACCACTTCGCGGTTTTGTGGAGGACCGCCGCGCCACCCTCGAGACGGTCCTCTCTACGCACGGACTGTCCTCCCTGCCTTGTTATTTGGCGAGTTGGGGCTATCTCAAACCAGAGGATTGTTTTGCTCTGCCCATGGGCATTCGCTTGTTGGAGCCAGAAGCCCTGGCGGCACCCTTGGCGAGCTGGCCTTGATCCGCTAGCGTACGCTTGTACTACCTGGGACGGTTTGTGGTTTTGGTGGCATTGGACCTTTTGGTTGGTGTCCGTCAGCTCTGTCGCAGTGCTTTTTGCTCCGTCTAAGCCAGCAGTCGCCGTTACCCGTGTTCTCCTTTATTCACCATTGCCATGTCAGTTGACGTGAAAGTAGTCCAATCATCTAGTTCTGGCTCCCGTCAGGCTGAGCAGCTTTCCGGAGAGCGGGATAAGGCTCTCAACCTGGTGCTTGGTCAGATCGAGCGCAACTTTGGCAAGGGTTCGATTATGCGGCTGGGGGATGCCTCTCGGATGAGGGTTGAGACCTTCTCTACAGGGGCGTTAACTCTTGATCTTGCCCTTGGTGGCGGTTACCCGAAAGGACGGGTCGTTGAGGTGTACGGTCCGGAGAGCTCTGGTAAAACCACCCTCACTTTGCATGCCATCGCTGAGGTGCAGCGCCGTGGTGGCGTAGCAGCTTTTGTTGATGCTGAGCATGCGCTAGATCCGGTCTACGCAGCCTCTTTAGGAGTTGATATTGAGAACCTGCTGGTATCGCAGCCGGATACGGGGGAGATGGCCTTAGAGATTGTCGACCAGCTTGTTCGCTCGGCTGCCGTCGATATCGTTGTTGTGGATTCCGTTGCTGCTCTTACTCCCCGGGCTGAAATCGAAGGGGAGATGGGCGATTTGGCTGTAGGTAGCCAGGCTCGTTTGATGAGTCAGGCGATGCGCAAGATCACTGGCAACATCGGCAAATCCGGTTGCACGGTCATTTTCCTCAACCAGTTGCGTCTCAAGATTGGAGTTACTTACGGCAACCCGGAGACCACTACTGGTGGTAATGCTCTCAAGTTCTACGCCTCGGTGCGGCTCGACATTCGTCGTATTCAGACGCTTAAACGCGGCACAGAGGAGTACGGCATCCGTGCCAAGGTGAAGGTAGCTAAGAACAAGGTTGCTCCTCCGTTCCGTATCGCTGAGTTCGACATCCTTTTTGGCCGTGGAATTAGCACTCTGGGTTGCCTACTCGATCTAGCTGAAGAAACCGGTGTCGTCACTCGTAAAGGTGCCTGGTATAGCTACGAGGGTGACAACATTGGTCAGGGCCGTGACAACACGATTACTTGGCTTGAGCAGAATGTCGAAGCTAAGGATCAGATTGAAGTTCTGGTACGTCAGAAACTAACTGAGGGGTCTGAGGTAACCGCTAATTCCATGCGCCCTTTGGCGGCTGCGGCTCGCACTGCGTCTGCAAAGCCTGCTGTGAGTAAGGCGGCGGTTGAAGCTGCTTAGTACGTTTGCAAAAAACTAATACCCAAGAACTCCATTGAGCTTCTTGGGTTTGTTGGTGAAGGCAGCGGCGGGGGATGGTTGTCGTGATCTTCTTTGAACCAGGTTTTGTTACCTGACATCAGAGGGGCCCCACCACCCTGCCGCTGGGCCCACAAAGCGTCCCACGATCCAATAAACCACCATCAATCCCATACCAATCCAGGCTCCACGGGTAGTGATTGCATAAAACTGATCTTTTTGCTTATGGGTGATGGGAAGCCAGGCAAAGATCCTGGGGGAGTCATCTTTTTGGGATTTTGTTTGGCGTGGTGCCAGGCCCTGATCGGATCTACGTCGGGCTTCACCCATGGCCGTCCTCGTTGGTGTTGGCTTGTTAAAGAGTAGTTCGCTTAATCCGGTAATAGGCGTTGCAGCGGTGTCCAGGGTTCGAGCGTGCACAGTACTTGCTTCCCCCAGCTCCGACCCCGTAGACGTCCATCAAGGATTGCCAGTCGCCCTTGACTCTGCCGAATCGGCTCTACCGCTGGTGCTAGCAGGCTGAGGGCTTCCGGCAAGAGAAGGTCGCGGAACCAGTCGCGACCCTGACATTTTAGGCATTCAACTCGTGCTGCTGTAAGAGGTGATTCCACGCTGGCTATAGGTAGTAGAGCCACGATTAGTTGGCCTGGCAGTGGTAGTTGATCGTGGTATTGAAGCCACCAGGTCCAGCGACAACAGATGACGCCGTTGACTTCAGGAGCTGTGGTTTCGTGAACGACTCTGCGGCCAAATTCTGCTGCTAACTCAGCGGTCAGTTGAAGGCGTAGATGCTGATCGTCTAGTAACACCACGCTGATGTTCTGACGGCCCAGGATTAGTCGGCGGCATTGATCAAGCAGATGCTCTGCATAGATTTCGGTGTTTGGCAGTGGTTGTCGACGCGGAGCAAAAAGGGGTATCGGTTCTTGCAGGTTGGGTTCGCTCAATGTCGCCACGACGGTGGCGGGAAATCCTGCAGCGTCTAATTCAGCTCGAACAAGATGACTTGGCTTTGATCTAGTGAGCAGCACAGAAGGTTGCTCTCGTAATAAGCCAGGAAGGTTTTGGAGCGGTTCGAGGGGTTCTAGCCGCCATCGCCATTGCAGCAGCCTGTGATCGAGTTCGGCCCAGCTCGCCCAGAAATGATTATTGGCATTGAGCAGAGCAGGCCATGGTGATGGTGATGGGCCTAGAAGTCTCATCAGGTCTTTGAGGGCCAGGATTTCGCTGCCGTCCAGTCGCACCTGGGCATCGATGCGGGTGGCTTGCGTAAATAGGCTGCGGCTTAATCGTTCGTGCAGCTGCATCAGAGAAGCATCTGCAGAGGGGTGTGCTCGTCGTAACTGTTCCCAGTCTTGATAGGTAATCGACAAGGCCATAGCGGCCCTAAGTCGTGTGCTTAGGTGCTCTGCTTCTGGAATGATTAACTGCCTGGATTTGAGTTGCCCCTGCTGGTGGGCTTCAATCAGCTCAATGGGGTTCATCAACCAGAGTTGATTACCAGGGGGAGGAACGTTTCCTTCCCAGCAAGCGAGCTTGAAGCCTTCGGCTTGCAACATTGGCAGCTCTACGTTCAAGAGCCGCCGCTGCTGCTGCTCGGAAAGAATCATTACTGCTTTATGTTCCTCCAGGCAGAGAGGCAAAAGCAGGCCTAACCACCACAGATCTTTGCTGCTTGGATCAAGTTGGATCAGGGTGTGATCCTGGCGTCTCAGGCTGCGGGCAACGAGGCGGCTCAGGGTGAGGTGATGAGGCCAGGGTGAGGAGTGCCGCAGCAGCAGCTGCTTGAGCTGCTTATGAGTGCGGGCTTCCAGCATTGGCAGAGCTTAGGAAGTAGTAAATAAAAGAACATTCCATGTTGATCGACCGTTCAACATGGAATGTAGGTGTGAGAACAGAAGGCATGGAGCAGAACAAAAAGCCATCAGTTTGCGTCGGAATCGTTGGGCTGGGTTTGATCGGTGGCTCCTTGGGGTTGGACCTACAGGCGCTTGGTTGGCAGGTTCATGGTCTAGTGCATCGATCAAGTACCGCTGATCGTGCTCTTGAAAGGGGTTTGGCGCAGCAGGTGAGCACCGATTCAGGAATATTGGCTGGTTGTGATCTGGTGATCTTGGCGCTGCCTTTGGCACAGCTACTTGATCCTGATCGAACGCTCCTTCAAGCATTGCCAGCTACTGCTGTAGTGACAGATGTGGGTTCAGTAAAGATGCCTGTCTTAGAGGTTTGGCGCGATCTTCACCCTCGATTTGTGGCTAGTCATCCGATGGCAGGTACTGCTGAAGCAGGTGTGGAAGCTGGGAGGCAGGGTTTGTTTCAGCAACGCCCATGGGTGGCGACACCTGATAAGCGAACTGATCCTGAGGCGCTTGAGTTGGTGCGTCGATTGGCAGTGTCTTTAGGCAGCCATTGGCTCACTGCGGATGCGGCGAATCATGATCAGGCAGTAGCGCTGATTTCCCACCTCCCTGTGCTGGTTAGTGCTGCGTTGCTGCGGACAGTAGGAGAAGAGCAAGATTTTGCTGTGGGCGAACTGGCCCGCGTGCTTTCTTCTAGTGGCTTTGCTGATACCACCAGGGTGGGTGGGGGTAATCCCCAGTTAGGGACATCAATGGCTGCGACCAACACCGCGGCGATACTGCGTGGATTGGCTGCCTATCGCTGGAGCTTGGAGCAGCTTGAGGCGGCGGTAAGGGAGGGACATTGGTCGCAATTACAGGTTGAACTGGAACGTACCCAGGCGCTGCGGCGTAGTTTTACCGTTGCTTCCGGTGACGATTTCAGGCCGCCACACGCAGTTGATGCCCCCGATGAGCCATGAGCTGGCGACAGGCCATGAGTGCAGAAAGGCCTACTCCTGCAGTGCCTTCACCTGGATGGATTGAATCACCACAGAGCCAGAGTCCTTGGATTGGAGTACGGCTTGCTAATCCGAAGGGCCCGAATTGTGAGGGGTGCTGCCCGAGGCCACCAACAATTCCCATGGGGCGACCGGTCCAGGTTGCAAAGCTCTTTGGTGTCGCTAGTTCTTGATGTCGCCAATGTTCAGGAGCTAGACCTAGCCAGCTTTCAAGTGTTTGGCGGATTTCTAATAGGGCATTTTGTTTGCGTTCTTGATAGGCGGCTTCTGTTAGTTCAAACCAGTGTTCCGTGGCAGTGAAGACACTGGCTATCAACGTGGCTTGACCAGCGGGAGCACGGCCATCTCCCTCGCGGCTGATTGATAGGAATAGCGAGCCGGGCAAATTGGCGGCCTTTTGAAGATGTACAGGACAGTTGTCAGCTAGGGCGCTCCGATCAATGGCACCGTAGAAAACCAGCGCACCACTGGGTTTAGGTAGTTGCGTCAGCCTTTGGCGGTAGGCCTTGGGCATGCCTGTTCCTGGTGGCATCAGCCAGTTCAGGCATTGAGGTGGCAGGCTGCAAACCACGTTTGATGAGCTGAGTGCTAAGGCCTTGCGATTTGGGGCCTTGATGCTTACTTGCCAGCGTCTGCCCTGTTCAAGGACTTCGAGACCAACTACTCGATGACGCAACAGTATTTGTGCGCCATTTCTTATTAAGGCAGTAGTCAGATCATTGCTCAGTGTTTGCATTGATCCCTGCAGATGCCAGAGGCCAAGTGGTGCTTGGGCCATCTGCAGCACGGAGGCTCCATAGAGGGCAGCAGTGCGATCGAGCGGTTCCTGCGAATAGAGCTTTAGCTGAAGGTCTAGGAATTTTCGCAGCCGTTGATCATCTGCACAGCCGCACAGCTTCAATAGATCTGCCACTGTGAGTTTGCTCATCAATAGCCCTGAGGTCAGTGTGGCGGGACGCAGTGCCTGCAGCGTTTGGGCTAGGTCCCAAGAATTGCGCGGTGGCAGCACCGGATCACGACCGGCAAAGGCCCAGTTGCTTTTGTGTAGGTAGGCAGTTAGGGCCCAAAATGATTCACTGCCAGGAAAGTGAAATTGCCGTTCCTGTTGCCAGCGCTTTGGATCATGCCAGAGCTGAATAGGAGTGGATCCGTCGCTGAGATCGACTACGCAAGCTGGATCCAGCAGCTCTGCTGCTGGTAGAGGCAGTTCTAGATGTCTGTAAATACGTTCATGGCTGCCACCGGGTTCAAGGCCGGCAACTTGGGTGGCACCTACGTCAAAGGTATAAGCACCACGCTTGAAGGTGCCGGCGCATCCTCCAGGTTGATGGTGGGCTTCCACCAAGGTGACAGCCAATCCTTCCTTGGCCAATAGGGCTGCTGCCGTGAGCCCGGCAATGCCTCCCCCGATCACGATCACCGAGTCTTCTGCCATCGGACCATGCTGGCAAGAGCAGGAGAGATCTGTATGAACAAGCTTTTGCGGCAGGCTTTGGTGTCAGCTCAAGGACCATTAGCAGGTTCTGCATTGGTAGAAGTTGACTGCGTGGCAGGTGGATGCATTCATCAGGCCTGGCGTTTGCGGTTGGATGATGGTCAGCAACTGTTTGCCAAAACTGGGGCTTCTGATGCGCTGTCGATGTTCAGCATCGAAGCTGAGGGGTTAAAGGCTTTGAAGGCCTGGGCCGATCCAAAGTTGTTGGAAGTGCCGGAACCCTTGGCCATTGATGAAGTCTGCGGCGAGGCAGTGCTGCTGTTGCCTTGGCTGGATTTACGAGCAGGGAATCAGTCCTTACTAGGTCGTGGATTGGCTTTGTTACATCAAGCCTCTGCCGCTGCAAATCCAGGAAGCTTTGGTTGGCAGATAGATGGGTTTATCGGTGCCGGTTCTCAGCCAGGGGGGTGGTGTGAAAGCTGGGGGGAGTGTTTCGTGACGCTGCGTTTGCGTCCACAGTTAATAGAGGCAGCTAAATGGGGACTGAATTTGACCGATGTGGAGCCAATCCTCTCTGCGTTGATTCCCTGGTTAGATCGCCATCAACCAAGCCCAAGCATTGTGCATGGTGATCTTTGGAGTGGGAATGCCAACGTTCTGGCAGATGGTCGAGGTGTCTTGCTAGATCCTGCTACGTGGTGGGCTGATCGAGAAGTTGATCTGGCGATGACAAAATTATTCGGTGGTTTTACGAACAATTTCTATGCTGCTTATGCAGATGTATTGCCATTGCCATCAGGAGCAAGCTCAAGGATTGAGATCTACAACCTTTATCACTTGCTTAATCATGCCAACCTGTTTGGTGGGGGATATAGAAATCAATGCAGCTCTATCCTGAAAAAATTGGAACTAATTGGTATGCCCTAATAAATTCAATTGAGCAATTAACTATCTAGATCCGATCAGTGTCTTATTCGCTGTGAATCATGATTTTCTTTAGGAGCTGAGGCTGCATTATTTTGCAGTTGGAGTACCCAGGTATTCCTTGCGGAGGCTGTCAATCCTCTCAGTTAGGGCAGTGCGCTTTTCGCTAGTGGTGAGGTTCTGCCAGCTCCACTGACCTACCATCACTACCCCAAGCAGTTCCAACAAGCCAGGTACTACTGGGAGCAAGTTGATCGTGTCCATTACTCCCTTGATCAGCACCTGAGCAATGATCACAGCGGCGAAAATTCCGACAACTTTGCCAATACGGCCCATCTGGCTCCAGTCGAGCTTGTTTAGGGTTTCATTGACTTTGCCAACTGCATCGCTGTAGCGCTCAGAGAAATTGATCTCTTCAGTTGCGTTTTCAACGCTGTTCACGGGGGTCTTGTCAGTGTTGGATTGTTCGTTTGTCACGGTGTTGATGTCGCTCATGTACACGAAA
>Ga0208638_1000712_pt1 | contig 21306 bp, 23 predicted proteins | sample ETNtaG_34_FD_185753 | JGI IMG/M metagenome (GOLD analysis project Ga0208638, IMG submission 185753) | Marine microbial and viral communities from oxygen minimum zone, Eastern Pacific Ocean - ETNP201306SV51 (SPAdes) (version 2) | ecosystem: Environmental > Aquatic > Marine > Oceanic ...
AAGTGGATACTAAAGTATTTGAAAAAGTTAAGATAAATGTATTTCATCCTGTTGAATATGATTTTAAGGTGAAGCTTAAGGAGGAATATATTAATCTGAGCCTGAAAGGTCCAAAGTTAATGCTGGAGACGTTGAGTCCAGAAGATATTATGGCGTATATTGATGTTAGTTCACTGCGCCCTCCCGGGCCATATAATCAATCGGTTATTTGTAAGATTCCTGAAGGGCTGAAAATAGATGGGGCTCCACTTGAAGCTCATATTGATATTGTAGAGCCTACTGTAGAACCGATTTCAGAAACGAAATGATTTCTGGAAAGACACATTCCTTATAGAAAATTATGATTAAATTAGGAGTTAATGTTGACCATGTTGCTACATTAAGGCAGGCAAGGATGACGTATGAACCTGACCCGGTGATGGCTGCGGTGCTTGCGGATCTGGGAGGAGCTGACGTCATAACAATACATCTCAGGGAGGATAGAAGGCATATCCAGGACAGAGACCTTGATATGTTACGTCAAACAGTTTTTACTAAACTCAACCTGGAGATGGCAACCTCTCAAGAGATTATTGACATTGCCATCAGGATAAAACCTGAGCAAATAACTCTTGTGCCTGAAAAAAGGCAGGAGGTTACTACAGAAGGAGGACTGTCTGTCACTTCACAAAAAGAAGTACTTACTGACATTATTAAAAAATTCAATGGCAATGACATATATGTAAGCCTTTTTATAGATCCTGATAGAGATCAGATAATTGCATCTGGCGAAGTTGGAGCACAAGCGGTAGAACTTCACACAGGAAATTATGCCAATGCAAAGAGTGAGAAGCAAAGTATTGAAATGCTGGAAGTATTAAAAGAAGGTGTAAAGATTGCACAGGATGCAGGCTTACTGGTGAATGCCGGTCATGGTTTAACATACAAGAATACCGGTCCTATTGTTGAAGTTATGGATGTAGAGGAGCTTCATATTGGACACAGCATCGTTTCAAGAGCAATTTTTGTCGGAATTAAAAGAGCAGTGAAGGAAATGAAGGATATTATATACAAGCATTATCTTATAAAACAAAACTTCTGAGCATCTTCCACAGCTGAAATTTGATAGAAAAGGAGGAGTTTAAATTTATGTTTACTGGATCGATAGTTGCGTTGGTTACGCCATTCAAGGACGGGTTGGTAGATTACGATAAGCTTGGGGAACTGGTAGAATTTCATATTGAAAATGGTACAAATGGCATAATTCCATGTGGGACGACAGGTGAATCTCCTGCCTTGACACACAAGGAACATGGAGAAGTTGTTGGAAAAGTAATCGAGAAAGCAAATGGCCAAATACCAGTTATAGCGGGAACAGGTTCTAATAATACGAATGAGGCTTTAAGTCTGACCAGACATGCTAAAGAAATGGGTGCTGATGGTTCATTGATGATTACTCCTTATTATAACAAGCCAACACAGGAAGGTCTTTACGAGCACTTTAAAGTCATCGCAGAGGAGGTGGATATTCCTATAATAATTTATAATGTACCATCAAGGACTGCCGTTTCAATAACTCCTGAAACAGTAGCCAGGCTTTATGAGATAGAGAATATTGTGGCTATTAAAGAGGCAAGTGGCAGTATTGATCAAACAAGTCATATACTGAGCCTGTGTGATATTACTGTATTATCCGGTGATGATTCTTTGACTCTTCCCATAATGTCTGTTGGTGGAAAGGGCGTTGTTTCTGTTGTAGCAAACATTCTCCCTCAGGAGGTTTCTGAAATGGTTTCAAGCTTTCTTAATGGTGAGATTGAAAAATCCCGGCAACTGCACAATAAACTCTTTCCAATATGCAGAGCTATGTTTATAGAGACAAATCCAATTTCAGTAAAAACCGCTATGAAATTGCTTGGCAGGATAAACGGTGAAATGAGGCTGCCCCTCTGTAAGATGAGCGCAGAACATGAGAAACAACTTCAGAAGACATTAGAAGAGTATGGTTTAATTTGATTCTTGACGACAAATGTTACTGATATATAGTAAATCAATTGTAAGGATTCCTCTATTTTTTTTGTAGATAGTGTGTTATGGACAAAAAAAAGATAATGAAGGGTGTTAAGTTGTTTTTAGAGGGGATCGGCGAAGATCCAAAGCGGGGAGGCATCAGGGACACACCTAAACGTGTTGCTGAGATGTGTGAAGAGATTTTTGCAGGGATAGGCATGGATGCTGGAAAACAGATTAAAGTTTTAAAATCTGAAGACCATGACGAAATAGTTTTATTAAAGGATATTCCCTTTTTTTCTGTTTGCGAGCATCATTTGCTGCCTTTTATAGGAAAAGCTCATGTAGCATATATACCTAACGGTTCCAGGGTGACAGGCTTAAGTAAGCTTGCAAGGGTAGTAGAGGTTGAGGCAAAGAAATTGCAGGTACAAGAGCGCCTTACCACTGCAATAGCTGAAGTACTAATGAAGGCACTCAGACCAAAGGGTGTAATGGTAATTATTGAAGCAGAACATCTTTGTATGGCCATGAGGGGAATTCAGAAACCCGGCAGTATTGCCCAGACATCAGTGGTAAGAGGGATATTCAGAAAGAATCCGGCTACAAGGGCCGAGGCGATGGCCCTCATTAAGGGTATATAATCGATATGTTTTGTAAACTTAAATACATAGTAACGATAATTTTAGTTCTGCATATAATAATGTATGCAAAGAAAGATGCGGAAGCTGGCAATGCCTATATGGAGGCTCTTAGAGAGATACTGGATGTAGCCCCCTCAGAAAAAATAGAAGCAATAGAGGACTATACTGAGGAGGAAGGTGCTGATGTAGCATTTTCCGCGAAAGACACAAAGTTTCTTAACTTAACAATAAAAGATAGTCTAATTCTGGCCTTACAGAACAACTATGACATAAGAATTGCAAAGATTGATCCATTGATTAAAGAAAAAAATATTACTGTTGAAAAATCCGAATTTGATCCAACTCTGAATATTGTTGGAGAGACAGAAGACTCTGAAGAGGCATCAAACAGTGGTGTGTTAATTGGTACTGGTGGTGGGCTGGCAGATTTCAGAAGCGATAGAAATACCTTAAGTGCTACAATTGAAAAACCCATGGAAACTGGAGCTACAATTGAGTTAGAGTTTAATCTCGAACAGAAATTTGTAGATCCGGTTTCAGCTTTTACTTTGGAGAATCCGTTGGCAGAGTCTGAAGTGGTAGCTAAAATAACTCAGCCACTTCTAAAAAATGCTGGTATATTCTATAATAAGAGTGATATTTACATAGCAAGGAATGACAAAAAGAGGTCTCTGTTGGAACTTAAGGAAACGGCAATAGAGGTAATCAACTCTACACAAACAGCTTATTGGGAGCTTGTAAAGGCAATTGAAGAATTAAGAGTGAGAAGGAAATCTTTAGAAAGAGCTGAGGATTTACTGAAAAAGAACAGGATACAGGTCGATGTTGGAACTTTGGCACCTATAGAGCTGCTGGTTGCAGAGGAGGGTGTTGCCAGCCAGTTAGAAGGAGTTGTGGTGGCGGAAAATGATATAAAAGACAGGGAAGATGAACTGATGCAGGTGATGAATTTAAGCAACAACCCTATATTATCTGATGTTTCAATTGTGCCGCTGGACAGTGTGTCTTTTCAGGTTCGAGATGTCTCAATTAATGCATCAATTAAGATTGCACTTGAAAACAGGCCGGAAGTATTTGAGCAGGGACTGGACATAGCAAATGCCAGGATTAAAGTGAAGCAGGAAAAGAATCAATTACTTCCTAAACTTGATTTTGAGGCGGGGATTCGTTATCAGGGACTTGCAGGAAATAAAGGAAATGCGATTGATAGGGCATTTTCACAGGACTTTCAAAGTGAATTTTTTGGACTTACTTTGGAGGTCCCTTTAGGTAACCGAGAGGCAAGGAGCAATTATTCAAAGGCTAAACTCGAGGAGAAACAAACGGTATTCAATACTAGGAAGGTAGAGCAGGAGATTGTTGTCGAAGTCAGAAAGGCAGTTCGGCAGATAAGGACAAATGCAGAAAGGATTAAGGCATCAAAGAAAGCAAAGGAATTATCACAGGAAAGACTTAAGGCAGAGGAGAAAAAGTTTAAGGTTGGAAGGTCGACCAGCCTTGAAGTAATACGTGCTCAGGCTGATCTGGCAGTTTCAGAAGGAAGTGCTACAAATGCAATTGTTGATTACCAGATTTCATTAGGCAATCTGGATGCTGTACTTGGTACGATTCTGGAAAACAATAATATCATAATAGACGATACAGGTATTTAACAAATAAAACGGATTGGCAAATATTAATGAAGAAAGAAAAGGGTATGTGTAATGTCAGAATTTACTGATGAACAGATTAATAGATATTCCAGGCACATAATTTTGCCTGAAGTGGGGGGGAAAGGGCAGAAAAAGTTGCTTGAATCCAAGGTGTTCCTAGTTGGTGCAGGAGGGCTGGGTTCTCCTGCAGCATTTTATCTTGCAGCAGCAGGTATTGGGAAGATTGGAATTGCTGACAATGATAATGTTGATTTTTCAAATCTCCAGCGCCAAATATTACACTCAACTAAAGATGTTGATTGTCCTAAGGCACAGTCTGCAAAGGAAACGATTGAGGATTTAAATCCGGATGTTGAAGTGGTACCTTATACAGACCGCCTTAATTCAGAAAATATTATTGATATTATCAAAGATTATGATGTGATTCTTGATGGTTCAGACAACTTTCCAACCAGATACCTGGTGAACGATGCGTGTGTTATGCTCGGTAAGCCTTTATCACACGGTGCTATTTTCAGGTTTGATGGTCAGGCAACTACAATTATACCGGGTGAAGGGCCTTGCTATCGTTGTCTTTATGAGACACCACCTCCACCTGATCTGGTTCCTTCCTGTCAGGAAGCAGGTGTATTGGGAGTGATTGCCGGAACCATCGGAGTTATTCAGGCAACTGAGGTTATTAAGTTAATTCTGGGCAAAGGAGAGCTTCTTAATGGTAAACTCCTTCTTTATGATTCACTTGGAATGGATTTTAAGAAGTTGAAGATACAACGAAATCCTGATTGTCCGATTTGTAGCGAAAATCCTACAATAAAAGAACTGATAGACTACGAAGAATTTTGTCAGGTACATTTTTAATAAATTGTAAAGTCTGATTAAATATAAAATTCACATTCCGCAGACTCCCCATTAATTCAATGTATGCACGTCCTATGCTAAAATATATCATAAAAACAGCCGAGTAAAAATTGCAATTCCATTTATTCTGTTTTCTTGTGTTATTGGATTTCACATTGGAGCTATAGGAAAGGAGTGTTATGCAATGAACCTGGATATTAAGAGTACAGCCTTTGGAGAGGGTGATTTAATACCAAAACAATACACATGTGATGGGGCTGATGTTTCACCACAACTGTCATGGTCACAGCCACCGGAAGGAACAGGTAGCATGGTGTTAATCTGTGATGACCCTGATGCGCCTATGGGGACGTGGGTTCACTGGGTTCTATACGGGCTGTCACCGGATACTTTAGAAATATCTGAAAATATACCTGATGACAGGGAAGTATTAGGCGGGGCAAAACATGGAGTCAACGATTTTCACAAGTATGGCTATGGCGGTCCTTGCCCGCCGGGAGGCACACACCGCTATTTTTTCAAATTATATGCAGTGAATACAGTGGTTGACCTGGATCCCGGGGCGACAAAGGATGAAGTTCTTGACGCAGTTAAGGGACATGTCCTGGCACAAGGATAACTTATGGGCAGATACAGTAGATAGGTGTAATATGTCTATACCGTTGACAAAATTTACTTTTACTAAATGAGATCAGGGGGTTAGTTTCCTCTAATTTCACTCGATAATTCTATTGAAATGTCAGTAATATTGTGTAGACTTCCTGTCATTCTTATGTGGCTTCTATCATGGATTGATATAACTGCAAATTAGATGAGACTCAAACCCGTTTGCACTCCTCCTATAACAATATTGTGATAATTATCAAGTCATACATGCCGACAAGATTATTTATGTGAGCAATATTGTTCAATTCTTAAAGGTAATGAATTAGGTTTTGTTGTCTGTCAAAAAAATTTAGCCCAATATGCAAAATACGCCACTTCTTGATACTACCGGTATTATTTTTATGGGAGTTTATTTAGCTTCTCTCATCTTGATAGGTGTTGCAGGCAGGTTTGCACGCAAGGAAAATTCTCTGTCAGATTTTTATTTGAGTGGGCGCGGCATGGGGCTGTTCGTCCTTTTTCTCACTCTTTATGCGACCCAATATAGCGGCAACACATTGATTGGCATGGCTGGGTCAGCATACAGGCAGGGGTATGCTTTCCTCGTGAGTGTGATTTTTATGATGTCTGTCATTGGGGCATATTTGATATATGCCCCAAAGCTTCATAATCGCTCAAAGAAGCATGGGTATATTACAGTTGGGGACTATGTTCAACACAGGTTCGGATCTTCGGTATTGACAGTTTTTATTACCATAGTCTGTATAGTTGCGGTTGGCAGTTATATACTTACTAACCTGAAGGCAATTGGTTATATAGTAGAGGTATCTACAGGAGGCCGTGTAACCTTTGTGCAGGGTATAATTGCACTGACACTGGTTATGGTGATTTATGAGACACTTGGTGGTATGCGTAGTGTTGCATGGACTGATGCAATACAGGGTATTTTGCTTATAGCAGGATGTATATTTATTTTTTGCGGGATTGAATACCAGTATGGAGGGATATCAGCAGTAGCTGAAACCCTTGCAGTATCACGACCTGATCTGTGGCAACCCCCTGACCCTGAGCAAAAACGTTTATGGCTTAGTACGATAATAATTATAATGTTTGGAATCTCAATCTACCCACAGGCTATTCAACGTATTTATGCCGCTAAAGATGCAAAGACCCTGAGACGTTCATTTCAGATAATGATTTTTATGCCTATCGTAACAACATTTTTTCTGGTCATGGTGGGCATAGTTGGCTTGGCCAGATTTCCCGGACTTGACAAGCAGGGCAGTGAGGAAATTACTTTGCTTTTATTAAATGACATGTCTGTCCACATTCCGGGAGTAAAATATTTTATCATCCTATTTCTTTCTGCTGCAGTTGCAGCAATAATGTCCACCGTTGATTCAGCACTTCTTGCAATTTCATCACTATTTACACAGGACATATACAAGCGTATTCGACCGGGGGCATCTCAATCTAATCTAACAGGAACCGGCAAGATATTTTCATGGGTTTTAATGGCTTGTATGGCTTATTTTGCTGTCAATCTTTCACAGACAATATGGAGATTGACTGAGATTAAACTTGAAATTCTGTGCCAGGTGGCGCCTGCCATCTTTCTGGGGCTGCATATTAAATCACTGCATAGCAGATCAATACTGTCAGGGCTCTCAATCGGGATCTGTATAACGCTATTTATAATGTTCTCAAATTCAATAGGGTTATCCATTGAGCCTAAACCATGGGGAATACATGCAGGTGTGTGGGGCCTTGCGGCTAATTTTCTGACTGTTGGAATAACTTCTATCTACAAGAGAATGCCTGTGAAATGTTGATTAGTACAAATAAATAATGTATATTTCAAAGAAAGAAAGTCAATTTAGCATTACAGAAGGGAATCTATGACAAAGCTCAGAGTGTGTTTAATATCTGCCTTTCTTATTGTTGCCTCTGTTCCATGGTTTTTTACAGAATTCATATCAGGTAATATTCTTGGGTTTCCAACATGGGCCTTTTACAGCCTTTGTATAACGATATTATATGCAATAGTTACAGCCTTCTTTTTTCAGCGCTACTGGTCTTTATTCGCTGATAACAATGAGGAATAAGAGGTTCTAAGAATAAACATTAGTGTTAATTTGTGTAATTCGTGTCTTTAAAATAAATGATTGAGATATATAAAAAACTACCGGGAACTAATTGTAGAGAATGTGGCGAATCTACGTGCATGGCGTTTGCGTTGAAGGTGAAAAATGCACAGTGTAAGATGTCAGAATGTCCTTATGTTAAACACGAAGATGAAGAGAACTTAACGGAAGAACCTATAGTAACAATGGGGAATAATTACAAGCGTGTAAGTAATGAATTAGAAGAAGAGATTAAGTGCGTTGACTTAAAAGAGGCTGCTGAAGCCATTGGTGGGAATTATGAAGACAGAAATGGCGGGGGAGTAATAAGGCTCAAAATGATGAATAACGAGTATGAGGTACGTAACGAAGGATTGTTCAAAGGCAATCAATATTGTCAGGACTCATGGTCAAAGATCATAATCTATGACTATGTTCGTATGAAAGGAAACATTTCTTTGACGGGAGATTGGGTTTCATTGGGTCACTTTCCCAATACGGCTTCTCATTCAAAGGCGTTTCAAAAGAAGGCGGAGACCAAGATTGCAGGAAAATTTGATAATAATATGAGCAGTCTGAAGGAGCGTTGTAGGGAGCTTGAAGGAGTAGAAGTTCATGGTAAAATTAAGGCAGACTATGTTTGCGGGTTTAAGCTTTTGCCACGTGTGCCAATGTACTTATGCTTTTGGGAGGCCGATGAAGAATTCCCGTCAAGTTGTAAACTGCATCTGGACACCAGCGCAGAGGCTTATATAGATATTGAATATCTTGCATATCTTCTTGAGTGGTTTGTAAAAATATTTGTTGAGTGTTAACGCGTTGTTATATCAACATCAGCCTAAAGCCTGCTGATAGCACAAATCTCTTTAATCTGCGCCTGTCCGAAATGAGTTATACTTCGCAGGTTTCGTTCCGATAGCGGACGGCCAGCCATATAGTCTCTTCATTGGCATCAGTCCACTCTACTCTATGTTTTTGGTGAGCAGGTATGTTGACATAGTCACCCGGTTTCATAATAATTTCTTCGTTATTGATTTCAAATAGCAAACCGGCACTTCCTTTCAGTAAGATTACCCATTCGTCTACGCCCTGATCATACCATTTTCCTTTATCGGTCGATTGCCCGTTGGATATAATTCGCTCTATTTTAAATTGATTTGTCTTGATGATTGTCTCAAATATCTCTTCAGGAGATCGGGTTTTAATGGTTGCAAATATGTTTTTTATATCCAATGTCATTTATTCAATACTGTGCCAACTCTAATAAGATTCCGTCCGGCCCCCAGAAGTAGACCAGACGTTTACCTGTCTTGGGATAAGTATGGATTGAACTGATAAATTTAATGCCTTTATCTTTCAAGTCTTGAACTATCTCATCGATATTTTCTACCTCAAACGCAATATGGCGGAATCCCATCTGGTTTGCCTTCCCCATATCAGGATCTCGTTCAGATGGTGGTGAAGCGTACTCAATTAGTTCCAGATTTGTTTCTGTGCCAGGCAACTTCAATGTAGCATATCGTGCCCTGACATCCGGCAGGTCAACTATAGAAGATATCCACTCTCCTGACAGTTCGGACTCATCTCCTACTGTAAAACCAAGCTGGATAAAAAATGATTTTGCCTCATCAAGATTACTTACAACCATATTAATATGATTAATCTTCTTTAGCATTTAATTTCCTGAATGGATTCTCCGCCTAGGCGGATCTGCCTCGGGCATGACCTACGAAAGTAGGGGATTATACTTCCTCCCTTTCGGGAGGATTCCAGTGCGGAATTCTCCAATTTATTAATTCCTAAGATTCATCTTTAAAGCCTGGTATTTCTTTTCCTATAGAGAATGCATTTCCAAGGGACTTTCCTATTCCGTGATATGTACGGCTTCCGGGAGCGAAAATAAATGGCATAGCCTTATCAATATCAGGAAGCCCTTTCTCTCCGCCAAGTACAGATTCTTCAGCCTTAACATCCATTATTTCACCAACGAATTGTATGTGTAACCCGATTTCAACCTTATGGATCATCCGGCATTCCAATACTAATGGAAATTCTTCCACGTAAGGGGCGTCGACCAGGTCACTCTTTACAGGAGTGAGCCCTGTATCTGCAAATTTATCTCTCTTTCTGCCTGAGGCAATCCCGAAATAATCGGCCTCCATAACATGCTTTTCAGATGGAATATTTACAGTAAAGGCTTTACGCTCAATAATACTATCATAGGTATAGGTTGCCTTTCTCAGAGATACATTGACACATGCGGGCTTTGAACAGCAAATCCCACCCCAAGCCACTGTCATTACATTCGGCTTACCTTCTCTATCATATGTTCCGACTATCCAGACAGGCGTTGGAAGGGCGAGTGGTTTTGCCCCTAAAGATTTTTTCATGAATTTTCCTCCTTTTTGTTTGAGTACAGTTGGTGTTCATTGAATTTGTAAACCAGTTCAATACCAGCTTCCCTGAACATTTTTTCTGAATCTTCTCCCTGGTGATATTTCCGTTCACAAACGACTCTTTTAATACCGCAATTGATAAGAAGCATTGCACACGTCCTGCACGGGGTCATTCTGGTATAGAGAGTAGCGCCTGATATTGAAACTCCGATTCTAGCTGCCTGGCAAATAGCATTCTGCTCGGCATGGACGGTACGCATACAGTGTTCAGTAACCTCACCATCTTCATGAGTTACCTTCTTGATCTGGTGTCCCGCTTCATCACAATGCTGAAATCCGGTTGGAGACCCTACATATCCAGAGACGATGAGCTGCCGGTCTTTTGCAATTACACAGCCGCTTTTTCCACGGTCACATGTTGCTCTCTTGGAAATTGCATTAGCCACTTCCATAAAGTAATCATCCCATGATGGTCGTGCATTATTTCCTTGTTTTTTATCTTGATTTGCCATACGAATTGAAAACACTCTAAATCGGATAAATTTAATTCAAGTCGATTTGATGGACAGCAATAATATTGTCTAACCGTTTCAGCTCTTCCTGTATCGTTTCATCGGCCGGTTGGTCAATGTTGATAAAGGATACGGCTTCTTGAAGGCATGATGTATCCGATCCAGGTTGATAGGAATTTCCCAGGGTCAATTGCATGCGGGAAATATTTATATTATGCTCTCCAAGGATAGAAGTGGCTCTTCCTATCACCCCGGGCCTGTCATAATTATGAAGAACCAGGAGATAACCATCCGGTATGACCTCCAGGTAAAAATCGTTAAATCGTACAAATCGATAATTTTTGTTTCCAAATACAGTGCCTGCAATCAGATTAGTCTGTTTTCCATCAGAAACTGAAAAGATTATCTGATTGGCAAAATCCTGTACGTGATGCACAACGTTTTCTTCAACCACGATACCTCTGGATTCAGCCAGACTGAGTGCATTTACAAAATTAACCGATGCATCCAGAATGGTATTCAGGAATCCATGTACCAATGCGGATGTCAGTACTCCGGTATCATAGTCGGTTACTGAACCTGAATAGCTGATGGTTAATTTTCTGACTTCCGCCTGATTCTCACGATAGATTTGTCCTTGGAAAGAGCCCAATTTATCACAAATTTTAAGGTAAGGGCTGAGCAGCTTAAGCATTTCAGAACTGATAGATGGACAATTTACCCCGTTTCGAATTTCTCCGGTCTGTAGATAATCTCGAATCTGCTCTGCAGCCTGAATAGCAACGTTGACCTGTGCCTCTGCTGTAGAAGCTCCTAAATGGGGTGTGCATATAACTCTGTCATGCGTTAAAAGTGGATTGTCTTTTTGAGGCGGTTCTTCTTCGAATACGTCAATAGCAGCACCTGCAATCTTTCCGGAGTTCAAACCATCCAGAAGGGCAGATTCATTGACAATTCCGCCACGGGCACAATTGAGTATACTAACGCCGGTTTTCATTGACTGGATAGTTTTATGGTCAATCAAGTTGCGGGTAGTATCATTGAGAGGGACGTGTACTGAAATATAATCGGATCGTTCAAAAAGAACATCATTGGAAACCAGTTCAAATCCATGTTTTGCGACAATTTGTTCATTCAGGAACGGGTCACTGACCAGGACTCTCATTCTGAGGCCAAGAGCGCGGTCGGCAACAATCTTACCAATATTGCCGAACCCGAATATACCCAAGACTTTTCCAGTAATCTCCGTACCGGTAAATTTCGATTTTTCCCAGGCTCCCTGATGCATACTTCTGTCTGCCTGTGGAATATGGCGGGACAGAGACATGAGCATGGCAATAGTATGTTCAGCCGTTGTGGTAGCATTTCCGCTGGGTGTATTAATAACGACAACTCCACGTTCAGTAGCGGCAGAACAATCAATATTATCAACTCCGATACCGGCCCTTCCAATAATCTTTAGTTTCTTTGCTTCTGAAAGAACCTCTCTGGTAACTTGAGTTGAAGAACGCACGATGAGCGCTTGAACATCCCTGATTTCATTTCTCAAATCTTCCGGTTTCAGATTCGTTTTGTAAATTATTTGAATCCCATCGACATTATCAAGAATATCAATGCCTTCTTGAGACAATTTATCAGATATAAGGACCTTCAATCATTTCTCCTTTAAATAAAAAGTTAAAAGTGCCTAAAGTTTGAAGTGAGCTAAAGTAGTGGATTTCGTTTTAGCTTTAGGCACTTTAGTTCACTTAAGGCACTTCCCGTCCGAACGGCTTGCCGGGCGGGCAAACTTAGTTTCCCCACATGTCTTCCAGGTATTGTTCTCTGCCTGATCCGGACTTATACATCTTATACTTCAGGGGGCATTTCTCGTAATATTTCTGATGGTAATCTTCGGCCTTGTAAAACGTAGAGGCCGGTGTAATTTCAGTAACGATTGAGTCATCATGAATGCCTGACTGCTCCATTTCCCGTTTTGATGATTCGGCTGATTGCTTCTGTTCCTCGTTATGATAAAAAATGGCTGTTCTATATTGTGTTCCTGCATCGGCAAATTGTCTGTTGAGTGTAGTAGGATCGATATTTCTCCAGAAAACATTGAGCAATTCTGTATAAGAAATTTGTAAGGGATCATACAATACCTCAATGGCTTCAGCATGTCCTGTGTTACCGGAACACACCTCTTCGTATGTAGGGTTGTCTTTATTTCCGCCGGTATAACCAACGGCGGTTGACACAACTCCCTTTAATTCGTCGTATGGATTCTGCATACACCAGAAGCAACCGCCAGCAAAAACAGCTTTCTCTATTTCTTTGTTATCTATATTTGAGCCTTTGCTTTCATTGTCAGCATACACTATATACGTCTGAGTTAAAGTGATAAGACTTAGAAGAATAATTACGATAAATTTTATAAGGGAAATTACCATATTTTCATGTAAATTGTAAGACAATTTGCAGCTTATGCATGACGATGGCTTCTTTTATATCTTTTTTTCATCACTCTCGATAACGCCATCACGTAGTCGAATGATACGTTTGGTTTGTTTAGCAATATATTCTTCATGAGTTACTAAAATAATAGTATTCCCATGTTCGTGTAGCCTCTGCATGATTTCTATGATCTCTTCACCGGTCTTACTGTCAAGATTTCCAGTAGGTTCATCGGCCAGAATCAAGGATGGTTTGTTTACCAGCGCTCTGGCAATGGCAACTCTTTGGCGCTCCCCTCCGGATAACTCATTTGATTTGTGCATCATGCGGTCATTCAGGCCGACTCGTTCCAGTACATCCATGGCTAATTGTTTTCTTTTGAGGGAGGGCATACCGGAATAGATCAATGGCAGTTCAACGTTACGCAGGGCAGATGAGCGAGGCAGCAAGTTGAATGTTTGAAAAACAAATCCGATTTTTGTATTCCTGATATCAGATAATTGATTGTCGTTCAAGCTGCTTACATCTTTCCTACCAAGATAATATGTGCCCGTAGTCGGTGTATCCAGACATCCCATAATGTTCATCAATGTAGACTTTCCGGACCCGGACGGTCCCATGATTGCCACATATTCATTGTCCTCAAGATTCAAGCTTATAGCATGCAGTGCAGGTACTTTTACCTCTCCCAATACATACGTCTTGAATACATTATTCATTTTTATAAGCATTGCTTTTGTGTTTCAGGTTATTAAACGGTTGTTTTACTAATATTAAAAGACTCTGTTGCCCTATTCATATCTGAGAGCGTCGATAACATTCTTATTGGCAGCTTGAAATGCAGGATACAGGCCTGCAATACTTCCGATTCCGGAACAAATGATAAAACTATAACCGACCCAGTTTAATGGAATGCTCAAGCCGTTACCTGTAAAGAAATAATTAAAGCCCATGCATCCGACTGTTCCCAATATACCACCAATAATTCCAAGAATCACTGCTTCAACAAGGAATTGAGTAAGAATATGAAACTTTTTTGCTCCAATTGCTCGTCTGAGACCTATCTCGCGAGTGCGCTCTGTAACTGTTACCAGCATCACGTTGGCAATGCCTATGCCACCGACTGTCAGAGACATGAGTGCAATAATAATGATAAAGTTAGCTATTTCCTGGTTGGTTTCCTGAACTGCTGAAAGAAATAAATCCTGTCTTCGAACACGGAAATCATTCTCATCATCAGAACGTAAGCGGTGGTTACGCCTCAGGATCGTTTCAATATCAAAAAGGGATTCATCATAATCGTCAGCAGAGCGCATTTGTGCAAGGATGCTGGAAAGGTAGTCTACTCCGTACAGGCGCTCTTGTGCAGTGGTAAGAGGAACAAATACCACGTCATCCGGATTGTGCCAACTTTCTCCTTTTGCACCAAGCAACCCTATTACTGTGAATCTCTTTGAGTTGATTATGATTGATTCACCTATTGGAGAATGATTTCCAAACAGCTTCTCGTGTACTGTGGCACCCAGCAGGCATACGCGTGCTCTTCTATTCAGCTCGTCTTCAGAAAAAAACCTCCCTTCAATGGGATGATCGTTATTAACTGTTTCGTATTCCGGAGTTGTTCCTGTTACACGGGTGCTCCAATTTTGATCTTTGAATTCAGCAACCCCCTGTCCTGTATATCTAGGGACGGCAGCAATTATAACATCCGATGTCGTTTTAATCTCTTTTGCTTCATCCCATTTTAGATTGATAACATCTTGAGCGGTACGAACTCCTCTCATGTGGGAATAGCCTGGACGTATTAACAATACGTTTGATCCTAATGATTCCAAACGGTCATTGATTCTTTGTTGAGTAATATTCCCAAGAATAACGACGTAGAGTACCGCACCAATTCCCACTGCAATGCCGGTGAGTGTTAATACTGATCGCAGGGGGTTCGTCTTGAGGCTTTGCAATGCCATTAGAATATTCTCAAGAATGATCATGGTTAATCCGGATTAAGTGAGTGTAGTCGATTTATAGTTAACCGGGATGGGGAATAACTAACTACATTTAGTATTAGAATGATATTTGTATAAGGAAATATGTACTAACCTTTGATTTCTTGCGCTGTAGTTATTACACCACTAAAGGCTATTTCTCTATTTCGATGAGGGTGAACGTTTTTTAGATCCAAAACTGCGACTGCTTCTTATACGCGCCTCAAGACGATCATTTTCATTTTTCAATCGTGATGTCATTGGTACGCCCAGAATACTGCCTTCCTCAACACCGGCTAAAATGATCACTTGCTTAAAATTGGAAAGTCCGGTTTCTACTATCTGCAGTATAAATTTACCTTCCTGTTTTAATAGAACCGATCGTACGTTAGCATCTCTATTCTGGAAGTCTCCCAAATCTTTAGCATCAGGAATTTGCATGGTAATGACAGGGGCTAAAAGTACGTTCTCCTTCTTTACGATTTCGATTTCTACTCTGGTATTCATACCAGACTTTAGCTTGCCATCATTATTCTTCACTTCCACTACTACGTCGAAAAGGGTTACATTCTGCTCAATTTTGGCTTCCGGAGCGATGCGCACAATTTCTCCGTTAAATGCTAACTCCGGATAAGCTTCTGCGATCACCGTAGCAAATTGCCCAATTTGTACTTTTCCAATATCAATTTCATCGATTCCGGTTTCTATGTATACGGAACTCATGTCTGCTATATCAACAATGGGAGTTCCACCACTGACGTTGCTCACGCCGGAAGCAATAATCTGTCCTTCTTCAACGTATTTCTGTAGAATGGTTCCATCGATTGGGGCGCGAACTACTGCTTCGCTTAGCCTCTCTTGCGCGCGTTCCAGGGTAGTAGACGCTTGAATAACCTTTCCTTTTGCCACTGCTAAATCAAGTGTGATTTGACCTTGCTCTTCCTCTGAAATGAGGTTGTCCTGGAACAACTGATTACGTCGCTCAAACGTACTCTGAGCTTGTTTGAGTTCTGCCATTGCTATATCAAAATCTGCCTGCGCCTGGGCTGCCTCGGCACGCTCATCTTTCTGGTCCAGACGTGCGATTAGATCTCCCTGACTAATAAAATCACCTTCTTCTACAGGTAACTCTACTATTTCTCCACTTGCTTTTGATTTGATTTCAATTCGATCTATAGATTTTACAACACCGTTGGCCATAACGATAATCTGAAAGGTGCCTCTCTCAACAATTACCTCTTTAAATTTAATTCTATTTCTTCCGGAATCACTTCCGTTACCACTTAAAAAGAAAACAGTGATTCCGGCAATTACCGAGATCAGACTTATGCCTGTAATTAAGATACCTTTAAAATTACGCATGCTTAACTATTTATCACCTTTCTCACAAAACCGTTATGTTTCTCCAGTTCCCTGCTGGCTTCTTCATATCCGGTTTGTAGTTTATGCATAACGATGGCTGTTTTTACGTTGCCGTTTGCTTTCGTCAAAAGTTTGTCGGCAGAGTCTCTGTCAAGGTCTGTAAGAACCATTATGATCCTCTCTGCACGGTCTTTAAGCTTTACGTTCTTTGCCTGAAGGTCGATCATGAGATTTTCATACACCTTTCCCATCTTTATCATAGCTGCAGTTGTAAGCGTATTCAGTATGAGCTTGGTTGCAGTGCCTGCCTTCATGCGTGTAGAACCCGTTATTACCTCCGGCCCGGTTATGGGTCTGATGATGACATCAACCTCCTCAGCGGGGTCCGTGTCAGGATTACAACACAGGAATATGGTAGTTGCACCAATGCTGTTTGCCTGGGCCAGAGCACCGTGAACGAATGGTGTAGTGCCGCCTGTGGCAATACCGACTACGGTATCTTCAGGTTTTATGCCATGTTCCTTAACAGCCTGCTCACCATCTTCATGCCTGTCCTCTGCTCCCTCAATTGATCTCGTAAGCGCATCATTTCCCCCGGCGATTATACCTTTGACTAACTCAGGGTCAGTGCCGAAAGTAGGGGGGCATTCAGAGGCATCTAGTACACCCAACCTTCCACTTGTACCGGCTCCTACATAAAACAGACGTCCTCCTATGCGGAATGATGCAACGATTAAGTCTACGGCCTTTGTGATACTCTGACGCTCCTTATTAATGGCATCGATTACGTTTGAATCCTCGGTATTGATTATATCTACAATTTCTGACGTTGATTTACTATCAATGTCGAGTGTCTTTGAATTCCTTTGTTCGGTGATGAGTTTTGAACGATCCTTCATTTTGCGCTAATTACAGGATAAGGTTATATGATAAATATAGATATGTAAATTATAAATTAAATAATTCATTAAAAAAAGAATAAAAATCCTGTAAGTCCTGTTATACCTGTCTAAAGAATTAAAACTGATTTGTAGTTGGAAAGTATTCTGGTATTATTAAATACGTTTAGATTGCATACTTGCATCTTGTATAGTCACGAAATGTAGAAATGATAAAGATCGAAAATAAGAAACTACTAAAGAAGCTGGAGATTACTCCAACAGGCACTGGCGTGTATATGATGAAGGATTCCAGGAATGAGGTTATTTATGTCGGCAAGGCAAAAAACCTTAAGAACCGTGTCCGGAGTTACTTCCAGAGTTCAGGGGATGAAAGGTTGTTTATTAGATTTCTTGTAAAGAGGATTGCTGACATTGACTTTGTTTTGACGGATACTGAGAAAGAGGCTCTCATTCTTGAAAACAACCTGATTAAACAATTCAAACCTCGATTCAACGTTAATCTGCGTGACGACAAAACATTTGTATCCATCAAGTTGGATATGAACCAGAAGTTTCCTTTTCCGGTTACTGTCAGGCAGGTTGAGCCGTCTTCCGGTAAAGGTAAGGGGCCGAGGAAAGGAAACGGGATACTTTACTTCGGGCCTTATTCTTCTGCAAGGGCAGTGTGCGATACATTGAGGTATGTAAATAGTATATTTCCTATCAGGAAATGTTCAAACAATGTGTTTAAAAGCAGGGTGAGGCCGTGCCTGTATCATCAGATAGGAAAATGCGTGGCGCCGTGCTGTGATATGATCGATGAGAAGGCGTATAAGGGGTTAATAAATGAGATTGTCCTGGTTCTCAAAGGTAAAAATATGGAGTTGTTGAAGGTACTGAGAAAGCAAATGGATGAGGCATCAAAGGTGATGAAATATGAAAAAGCGGCAAAGTTCAGGGACCGCATAACGGCAATAGAGAAGACCGTGGAGAAACAGAAGATTAGTACGATGAAATTTGTGGACAGGGATGTTTTTGGATATTTCGGAGAGGGGAATCGTATACAGATTCAGGCAATGTTTATAAGAAACGGTAATCTTGAGGATATAGCATCGTACAGATTCTCAACCATGAATAATACGCTAGACAACGTCTTCTGCTCCTTTATTAATCAGTTTTACGGCCATACAAGATTTATCCCGGATGAGGTAGTGATGCCTGTTGAAAGTGAAGACAAGGGAATATTAGAAGAACTGTTGAGTGAGAAAAAAGGGCACAAGACAAAGGTGCTATGTCCAAAAAGAGGAGAGAAGCTTAAGCTGTTGGAGATGGCTATAAATAATGCTAAAAATGCATTTAAAATTCACCAGGGGACTGCTGACGATATAGAAGCGGTTATGGCTTCTTTAAAGAAACACCTGACACTGACAAACATACCGAAGAGGATGGAGTGTTTTGATATATCCAATATCAGGGGAAAGCAAGCTGTAGGCTCGATGGTTACGTTTGAAGGCGGCAAGCCAGTAAAGAGTAGATACAAGAGGTATAAGGTTAAGACGGTTTCTAAATCCGATGATTACGCAATGATGTACGAAGTTTTAACGAGGAGGTATTCAAGGGCATTCAGGGAAGATGATTTCCCTGATCTTGCGGTTATTGACGGTGGGAAGGGACACTTGCGTATAGCCAAGAGGGTATTTGATGAACTTGGTGTTGACAGGGTGGATGTTATAGCACTTGCAAAAGGTAAGATGAAGGATATAGGAAATGATGGTTCTAAGAAGAAGCTGGATGAACGTGTTTTTATATGTGACAGGGCTAATCCAATTATTTTAAATCAGCAATCTTCCGAGCTAAGACTTTTGGTAAATGTTCGTGATGAGGCACATAGATTTGCCTTAGCGTATCATAAGAAATTGAGGAAGGAGCAGTATTACAAATCACCCCTTGATAAGATACCTGGAATCGGGAAGGTTAAGAAGAAGAACCTGTTGAAGCATTTCGGAGACACGCAGAAGGTACGGAATGCCTCACTAAGCGGGTTGAGTAAAGTTAAAAGTATTACTGCTAAAGACGCAAATACAATATATGATTACTTTCATCTTAAAAAGTAATTCGTAATTCATTCAGGGTTTAACATTACATCGTCCGACAAAAACAACCCCTTCTTCTACAACCAATGTTTTTGCCTTTAGATCACCGATAAGGTGTGCTTTTTTCTTAAGTGCTACTTTATCGGATGCTGTGATCTTCCCTTCCACCCGGCCCTCAACTATGGCACTTTTTGTAGTAATGGCCGCCTTGACAGTGCCTGTTTCACCAATGACAAGGTCCCCGCTGTCAGTTATTATTTGTCCGTCAACCTTTCCATCAATCCTCATTGGCCCATCAAATTTGATTGTACCTTTAATCTTACAGTCAGGTGTTTGATACGCCATTTTTGCATCATTTCTGAATTCATTTTCTTCTTTGAATCCTTTTTGGATATCATTTAATGGTTTAGGGACATCCGGGCTTTTCGGGACAGATGGCTCCGATTTTTTATCTTTCTTTTTTCCAAACATGATTTATGGCATTTAGATTATTGTTGGTGTTATAGTACTGATATAGAATAGTAGCATTCATTATTTAATATTTCAACATAATACAGGCAAGATTTGTTCTTTTCATCAAGGAAATGAGTCTTTTTCGCTTAATTATAGATTTCTTCGAAAAATGCGAGTGAGAGAAGTATCAATATGAACCTTGTATGCACAATTATTTTAATTGAAATCAATACTATCTGCAGTAAAATGCATAAATTGCCAATGGCAGATAAATAACTTTAATGTACTTAGAAAAGCTGAAAGGGGCTATTAATGAAGATTTCAATTGAAAGTGACACAAGGATAAAGTTGGCTCCAGAATCCGAGCATGAGAAAGAAAACCTTGATGCATTGTGGAAACTTGTTATACGCTGCGATAAGGATAGTAAAGTGCTGTGTCCTATAGGTTCCTACTTACCGGCAACAGATGACGGCGCTAATTTTGTTATACAGGATCAGTGATCAGGAAAAGACATGCTATATAGGCAGTTTACAGATTATAATCCCATAAACTGTCTCGTTTCTTATACTTATTACTTGACATTTAAGAATAACATAGTATAAATTTACAGTTCTTTTGCTTTTGGCAGGAGGGTGTCAATAACATAATCAAAGATTTAGCTCTAAGATTCTATAATTCTTTATTCATATTTTGATATTACCTGGGACCTTTTTTATGGAGGAGAAGGATGAGTAGCGAATTTCTGGCAATTATAATAATGTTAGGTATTTTAGGTGCTGTATTAATAGCATGGCGTATTCGGGCTGAAAGTGATAAGAACAACGTAGGACCAGCAAGAACGCCTGAACTCTCAGAAGCAGGCAAAAGAAGACAGATGCAAACCGCTATAGATAGGCTCGAAAGAAAACAAGCTGAAGCTTCAAGAAAACTTGATCAGGTTTTAGCTGCCAGGCCAAAGGCTGTGAAAAAGGCAGCTTCAAAAACAACGAAGACCATGAAAACTGCCAGTAAGTCAAAAACGACGAAGACCAGGAAAACTGCCAGTAAGTCAAAAACGAAGAAATAATAGGAATTCTTGATTTTATAATAAATAATTGATTCAAAACCTGAGCTGCATGTTGTCTGAAGATCTGTAACTGCGTAATGCGGCTAAAGGGGTGTAACTACCTTCTATCACCCACAAACATAAAATGGTGGGTTTGTTTCGCTGTCGCCCGGATGACTCCGGTCGCCAGCTCCCGTCCGACCTAGTCATTCAGGCGTGCGACTGCATTCTGGCGGGGACGCGCAACCCATTCTACCTGTCATTCTGACAATT
>Ga0208638_1000713_pt1 | contig 21260 bp, 18 predicted proteins | sample ETNtaG_34_FD_185753 | JGI IMG/M metagenome (GOLD analysis project Ga0208638, IMG submission 185753) | Marine microbial and viral communities from oxygen minimum zone, Eastern Pacific Ocean - ETNP201306SV51 (SPAdes) (version 2) | ecosystem: Environmental > Aquatic > Marine > Oceanic ...
CTAAAGTAGGATTTTTCTTAGGTTCATCAATTGGTAATTTTTACAATGGAGAAGAAAAAAAATTTCTTGTAAATGCAAGAAAAACTTTATGTAAAAAAAGTTTTTTGCTTGTTGGTGTTGATCTAATAAAAAATATCCAAATACTTAAAAAAGCCTATAATGATAAAGCAAATTTTACTACAAGATTTAATCTTAATCTGATCAATATTATAAACGATAAAGTTAAAACAAAACTTAAAGTAAAAGATTTTAAATATATTGCTACTTATAATAAGAAAAAAAATTCTATAGAAAACTTTATTGTATCTAAAAAACATCAAACATTTTTTATTAACAAGAAGAAATTTCATCTTAAACAAGGTGAAAAAATTCAAACCGAAATATCAAATAAATTTACAATTTCAAAATTTAGTAAACTAGCTAAATCTTCTGGTTGGTGTGTAAAAAAATACTGGAAAGACGTAAAAAGATATTACGCTGTTTTTTTACTGCAGGCATAGTAATCTTTAGACTTGATATGAAATTAGAAAATCCACAGCTGATGGTTTAGTTGATTAAATGATTAAAAAAGTCGCAGTTATAGGTGCAGGAGTTATTGGTGCCGGTTGGATTATCAGATGTTTAGCTCATAATAAAAAAGTTATTGCATTTGATAAAGATATTAAATTAAAGAAAAAATTGCTTTCTGAAATAAAACGCACTTGGCCTTATGTAAAAAAATTGTTTAATAAAAAAAAACTCAATCTTAAAAATTTTAAGTTTGCTACCTCAATAAAAGAAGCTCTCAAAGATGTTGATTTTATTCAGGAATGTGTAACAGAAAATTATAAAATAAAAATTAATTTAATGAGCATTATTGGTAAATATTCTAGAGCTAATGCTATTATTTCATCAAGTTCATCTGGATTACTTCCAACAAAAATATATTCAAAGTGTAAAAATCCAGAACGAACAATGATTGGACATCCCTTTAATCCTGTCTATATGTGCCCAGGAGTAGAAATTGTTCCTGGAAAAAAAACAAAGAAAAAGTTTTTAAACGAAACAAATAAATTTTATAAATCAATATCAATGAATCCAATCATGATTAAAAAAGAATTGTCTGGTTATTTGTCAACCAGGCTTCAAGAAGCTTTGTGGAGAGAGGCGTTGCACATAGTTAATGAAGGTTACGCTTCTACTAAGGATTTAGATAGATCAATAGAAGATGGTCCTGGACTGAGATGGTCCTTAATGGGAGCTTTTTTAACCTTTCATATGGCAGGAGGTAAAGCTGGTATGAAACATATGCTAAGACAATTTGGACCCGCATTAAAACTACCTTGGACAAAATTAAAAGCACCAAAACTTACAAAAAAATTGTCTTCTAAAGTTATTAAAGGAACAGGACAACAAGCCAAAGGTAAATCAGTAGCACTATTGTCAAATATAAGAGATAAATATTTAGTAAATCTCTTAAAAATGAGAAAAAAATACGAAAACAAAATAAGAAATTAAAATGAAGAAAGTATCTCTTAAAGCGAGTTGTCTCTGTGGAAACATAATATTAAAAACCCAAGGATACCACAGAAATATCCATAACTGTCATTGTATACAGTGTATGAAAACACATGGACATCACGCGGCATATACATCTGTTAAACTGCAGGATATTAAATTTTTTAAAAAAAAAACATTGAAATGGTTTAAGTCTTCTAAAAGAGCAAAAAGAGGTTTTTGCAACAAGTGTGGAGCAAGTATGTTTTTTAAGGCAAAAGGTGCAAAAGATATTTGTATTGCAGCAGGAATGTTTAATAAACCTGTCAAACTTAAAACTGAATTGAATATATTTGTGAAAGGAAAACTAGAATATTATAAACTTGATAATCGTTTACCAAAATTCAAACGTTATCAAAAGTGATGAATAAAATATGACCTCTATAAATAAATTAAGCGATATTGTAAATAACGGTCTTTGTATTGGCTGTGGTCTTTGTCAAAGTGTTGTTGGAAAAGATAATATTCAAATTTCAATGTCACCTAAAGGAAGACTTGAACCGAAAGAGCTAAAAAATATAACACCTGAAACTTTTAATAAAATATTAAATGTCTGTCCTGGTGTTGTTGTAGAAGGTCTTCCAAAAAAACAGATTGATCCAAAAACAAAATATGATTTAGTTTGGGGTTATTATCTTTCACTTTGTTATGCGTGGTCCACAGATAAAAAAATAAGATTTGAAAGTTCAACGGGAGGCTTATTAAATGGTTTGTCAATTTATTTACTAGAGTCAAAAAAAGTAAAATTTATTATGCATACTGATGCTGATCCAAAAAAACCGATGCGTAATTTGGCTAAATTTAGTTACAATAGAAAAGAACTATTAGGTGGCGAGAGTCGATCAAGGTATGGTCCAGCCTCACCTCTTGACAGATTTTATGAAGCATTAAATCTAAACCAACCATTTGCTTTTGTTGGTAAACCTTGCGATATCAGTGCTATTCGCCAATTATCCAAAATAGATATGAGAGTAAATGAATTATGTAAATATTTGTTAACTCTTGTGTGTGGTGGTTTTGCTGAATTTACGAAATCACAAGATTTTATTGAAAGTTTTAAGGTGAAGGAAGATGAGCTATCAATCTTCAGATATAGAGGATTTGGAAACCCAGGTCGAATGTATATTAAAACAAAAGATAATCGTGAGTACGATAGAGAATACAATTCTTTCTGGGGAGAAGAGTCGACATGGAGGATTCATTTTAGATGCAAAATATGCCCGGACTCAATTGGGGACAGTGCGGATATATCTGCGCTAGATACATGGAGAGGAGGGTCTCCCACAAAAGAAGATGAAGGATTTAATGCTGCTATAGTTAGAACTAAAAGAGGATTGGATTTAATAAATGAAGCTGCCAAAGAAAAATTTATTCATATTGGTGATAAATTAACCATTAACGATATTAATGATTTTCAACCCCATCAACTGAATAGAAAAAAAGCTGTTTATGCAAGACACAAGGGAATAAAAAAAAATAATTCACCTACAATCGTCACTAAAGATCTTAGAATTGAAGAAATATCAAAATTAAACAGTAACGAATTTAATAAAAAAGAAGAGTTGGGAGTTTTAAAAAGGATAGAAAAAATTTAGACTTTAATTAGTCTGCGACGTAAACCGATATTCCTCTTTTGTTAAGGTCAACATCAAATTTCTTATGCAATGGAGGAAAAGCTCTTTGTTGACAATCCATTCTATCGCAAGTTCTGCAATTGACCCCTATAGGAGTTTCGGTTTTTTTATCGCTTAAATTTAAAGAATCGGCATATACAAAATCTTTTGCATATTTAGCTTGGCATCCAAGTCCTATTGATAACAAAGTTTTATCCATCCCATGCCTTCCAACGCCTTTTTCAACTGTTCTAGCTATGCAAACATATTTTACACCGTTTGGCATTTTAGATACTGCTGCATTAATTTTTCCTTGCATCGCAAAAGCTTTGTAAATATTCCATCTTGGACAAGCCCCTCCGTAGCGTGGTATTTCTATTCCGGACAAAGAAAAACGTTTAGAAATATTTCCAGCAACATCAGCTCTTAACATGTGAAAAGGAATTCCTGTCATATTAGGATCTTGTAAACAGGTAATGCGGTGGGCAACTTGTTCAAAGGATGTTGCGAATGCATTTTGTAAAAGCTCAACATCGTACCTCTCTTTAACACATTCATCATAAAAGGGCTTATATGGCATTATTGCAGCCGCACCAGTATAATTTAATAATGCTACTCTTGCTAATTTTATTGACTCTTCCGTAGGAAAAGAAAATGAATTTAAATACTCATCTATAATTTCATTAGCTTCTAATTGAGCAACTTGGGCAGCTGCATAAAGTTTTTTTGTTTCTAAAGTTAAATAGTCTGATAAAAGAAAAATTCTTTTAACTGTATCAAATTGTTTTGTGAAAGGTTTTTTTTCATCTGGAACTACATCTTTTACTTCTATTTTATGTTTGTTAGTTAAATATTCGCATATTGTTGAATATCCTGCACGATTGTTAGTTTGAATTTTATTATAAAAATTGCTCGCAAATTCTTCTAATTTTGGAAAATAATTTCTATTTTCCTGTATAAAATCTGAAACTACTTCTCCGGGAAATGAGTTTTTTCTACCATCAATAATTTTTCCAGATATGTTTTCTACTTTGTTAACTATATCCAGGTTTTTTTTCTTGTAATTGTCTCCAAGTTTAACCAGAGCTTTGGCAATTAAAGGGTTGGTATTAACTAATTCCTTAATATCAAAATTTGTAATATCCAAATCTTCAAATAAATTGTCTCCCAGCAGATCCATTAAATTTTGATAAAGATTTGTATCTTCTTTCTTTGAGATGTCCGACATTTCTATATTTAATTCATTCGCTAACTTAAGCAGTAAATCCACATTTACCTTGCGTTTCCCACTTTCAATTAAGTTTAGATAGCTTGGGGAAATAAATATTTTTTTTGATAAGTTTGCTTGAGAAATACCGAGTTTTCTCCTTTTGGTTCTGATTTTATGGCCAATTTGAATGTCTATTTGAGTCATATTTACAAGATTTACAAATAGTAAATAAATAATTTACATTAATTTACTGTATTTACTATGAAAATCAAGAAAAATATTGAATCTATTCTATTATGTAAATATAGTAAATTCATGAGCGAATCAATTGATCCATATAAAGATCTAGAAAAAGTTGAAAAGAATAATCAGTTTTCTGAACCTGGAGTGTATGTAAAAGAAGATGATCAGGATTGGGGAAGCTCAGGAATGAACGATATTCAAGCAGACTCAGAATAAAATCACCTGACTATTATAACTTTAAAGTGAGAACAAAAATGAAAGCTGGAAACATGTCTTTTGATCTCAAAAGATTTGAAGGAATAAAAAGGGATTACTCAGAAAAGGATGTTGAAAAACTAAGAGGTACATTCGACATTGAATATACCCTCTGCAAATTTTCATCGAAAAAACTTTGGAATTTATTAAATTCCGAACCATACGTAAAAACACTAGGATCGTTGTCAGGAAATCAAGCGGTCCAACATGCAAAAGCAGGTTTGAAAGCAATTTATTTAAGTGGTTGGCAGGTTGCTGCTGATGCAAACAGCGCTGGAGAAATGTATCCAGATCAGAGTTTATATCCTTATGATAGCGCCCCTAAATTGGTAGAGGCAATGAATAATGCTTTGATAAGAGCAGATCAAATTCAACATCTGGAAATTATCGAAGGTAAAATGGATGAAAAAAATAAAGTAGACTACCAGATGCCAATTTTGGCTGATGGTGAAGCTGGATTTGGTGGCCCACTAAATGTATTTGAATTAACAAAAAAATTTATAAAGACTGGAGCAGCTGCAGTTCATTTTGAAGATCAACTTGCTTCAGAAAAAAAATGTGGTCATATGGGTGGAAAAGTTTTGGTACCAACACAAACAATGATCAGAAATTTAAAATCAGCAAGGCTTGCGGCTGATGTAATGAGAGTGCCGTTAATCATTTTAGCAAGAACAGACGCAAATGCAGCAAAACTAATTACAAATAATGTTGACGAAAATGACAAACCATTCTTAACTGGAAAAAGATCTCCTGAAGGATTTCATTATGTTAAGGAAGGATTAGAACAAGCAATTTCTAGAGGTCTGGCATACGCTCCTTACAGTGATTTAATTTGGTGTGAAACTGCTAAGCCAAATCTTGATGAAGCGAAAAGTTTTGCTGAAGCAATTCATAAAAAATTTCCTGATAAACTATTAGCTTATAATTGCTCACCATCCTTTAATTGGAAAAAAAATCTATCGGATAAAGAAATACAAATTTTTCAAAAAGAGATTGGCAGTATGGGTTATAAGTTTCAATTTATTACACTAGCAGGTTTTCATGCTCAGAATTATGCCATTTTTGATTTAGCCAAAAAATATCAACAACATGGCATGACCGCTTATTCGAAGTTACAACAACAAGAATTCGAAAGTGAAAAAGAAGGTTATACCGCCACCAAACATCAAAGAGAAGTTGGTACATCATACTTCGATGCAATATCTAATGCCATTACATCTGGTAAAAGTTCTACTACTGCTATGAAAGATTCTACCGAAACTGATCAGTTTTAATTTTTCTTAGTAAAAAAATAAATAATCAAAATTAAATTCCAACATAACCATATTCCAATGCAGCATCGGTAATACCATGGTAAAAAGATTCACCAAAACTTCTTAGGGCAAAAAGATTAAATGTTTCTGGTTCATCTTCTATTTTGTCAATGACGATATTAATCCCCTGAAATATTGTTCCTGAGCAATTATTTCTTTTAAAATTATTAAAATCAATTGGGCATCCTTTTTTTAAGATTTCCCCAGCTTTAAAACCTTTAATTTGAATCACTGCCCTAGAATGCGAAATGTCTGTAACAGCGAAATTTTCACTACTGCATTTTTCTTGGATCGCTTGATCTATACTCTTTTTGCTTGATACAATTAGCCATGCCATTGGACCACTCCAAAGAATTCTTGTTTTTTCATTATATTCTACATTAGGGCTTGATAATGGAAATTTAACTCCATCTATCTGTATTTCTTTCAACTGAATTTTTGACCTCTTATATTGCGCTATTTGAACTATTGATAATCCTTTTATTTCAGAAATTTTAAGTAAACTACTTTCATTTTTTTTATGATGATCTCCAAATAAACCTTTTTTATGAAAAGATTGCAAAGACGAAACTCCTGTCATGATCTTACCCTCTCCCCTTTTGGATCAACATAATGCGATGACACAACTTCTACTGCAATATTTCTGTTTTTTAGTGGCGAAACCGCGTAAAGTTTTTCTCCTATTTTATTTTTTCCATCTTGAAGTATGGCTAGAGAAAAAGGGTTATTATATTCAGCGCTCCAACAAGACGCTGATACATGCCCAAGTTTTGGATTCGGCAAAGTTGCATTGCCATCTTTAACTAAATGTGAGCCTTCGGGAATCATTGTTTTTTGATCCAAGGGAATTAACCCAACAATTTTTTCTCTTTTCGGATTTGTAAATGCCTCTCTAATTAAAGACCTTTTGCCTATAAAATCTTTTTTTTTACTCAACATTCCTTCTAGCGAGAGATCATAAGAAATTGTTCTGCCATCGATTTCCGATCCAGCCACATGGCCCATTTCTATTCTTAAAGTTGAAAGTGCCTCCGTACCATAGGGCTCAATGTTCATTTCTTGACCTAATTCAATTATTTTTTCCCACATAAATATTCCATAACTAGACTGTACATTTATTTCGTAGGCCAATTCTCCTGAAAATGAAATTCTAAATATTCTTGCCGGGACACCAAACAATTCTGATTCCATATATCCCATAAATGGAAAATTTTCATTTGAAACATCATTTTCAGGAAAAAGTTTGCTCAACAAATTTCTAGAGTTAGGGCCTGCTAGTGCAGCGCCTGCCCATTGTTCTGTAGTTGAAACTACGTTAACATTTAATTCCGACCAGACTACTTGTAAATAATATTCCAGATGTGCCAGAACATTTACCGCCTGGGCTGTTGTAGTTGTCATATGATAATGATTTTCTGCAATTCTGGTCGTGGTTCCATCATCAAAAACAATTCCATCTTCACGCAACATTACACCATATCTTGCTTTACCTATTGGTAGTTTCATCCACGCATTAGTGTAAACTCTATTTAAAAATTCAGCTGAATCTGGACCTTTGATATCTATTTTTCCTAAAGAAGTAACATCACAAACACCCACATTTTTTCTCACATTGATTGCTTCGCGAGTTGAAGCTTCAAGCAAAGTCTCTTTTTCTTGTTTATAATATCTAGGTCTTAACCATAATCCCGCATCAACAAATACCGCATTATTTTTTTCATGCCATTCATGCATCGGTGATTTTCTTGTTGGACGATAGTGTTTGCCCACTTCTCGTCCGACAATAGTTCCGATGGTGACCGGTGTATAAGGTGGTCTAAAGGTTGTGTGACCCACTTCTGGAACAATTTTTCTTTCTATATTTGAAACCAACTGCAAACCATTTAAATTGCTTGTTTTGCCCTGATCGGTTGCCATGCCTAAAGTCGTATATCTTTTAATGTGTTCAATAGATCTAAATCCTTCTCGTATGGCTAGTTCTATATCTGAAACAGCAACATCATTTTGGAAATCTACAAATCTTTTATAATTTTTTTTCTTTGGAAGTGGCATGCACCAAAATTTATCATGCTGACCATAGTTTCTTTCATTAGATGTTGGCGCTGTATTTTTTAAATTATTATTAGTTATTTTATTTGATAATTCAAAACCTTTGCTAAAACCTTCTTCTAGAGATTGTTTTAGAGTCATTGATCCTTTCGCTGATCCAATGGTGGTTTCATTCTGTTTTTGTTGGTTGGGTATAAATGCGTTAAGTGCATCATTGTATTTTAATTTGTTGCCTGATTGAGAAGAAAGATGGATAGTTGGCGTCCAGTTTCCTGATACACAGACACAATCGCAAGAAATATTTTCTAGCTTTTCATAGCCAGATTTATCGCTATTGAACTTCCCAATTGTGGCTAAATTTACCCTTCTGTAACCCCTGGTATTTGCCAATCCACAGGAAAATTTAATTTCTATATTTAAATTTTTTGCTTCTTTTACAACTGAATTATCTGAACTTTCTCTCGTATCAACAATAATTGGATTAATTCCATTTTTTTTAAATTCTATTGCAGTTTCATAAGCACTGTCATTGTTTGTGAAGATTATTGGTTTATTGCCTACAAGAACTCCATAAACTTTCATATATTCCTTAGCGGCCGAAGCTAGTAATATTCCCGGTCTATCATTGTTAGCAAAAACTAATGGGCGTTCTATTGATCCTGTAGAAATAATAATTTCTTTTGCGCGTATATACCAAAGTCTTTGTCTTGGTGTAAATTTTTTTGGATTTTCAACATGATCTTTTGTTCTTTCAAACATAACCATCATATTATGATCATAATAACCAAAAACCTGTGATCTATTTTTTACGGTTACGTTCGGCATGGATTTAAGTTGTAAAATCACTTCATTAGCCCACTCATTTCCTTTTTTATTTCCAATCGTAACTTCATCTGTTAGCAAACTGCCGCCAAACCGAGGCTTATCTTCTGCCAAGATAACACGAGCTCCATTTTTACCAGCTGACAAAGCGCTCCCTAATCCTGAGGGACCAGAGCCAACAACCAAAACATCACAATGCTCGTATTTGTGTTCGTACCTATCCTTATCGGGTGTAAGTGGAGCCACACCCAAACCTGCTATTTTTCTGATAATTGGTTCGTATACTTTGTACCAGAAATTCTTTGGCCACATAAATGTCTTGTAATAAAAACCAGCAGGAAAAAATTTATTTAGAAAATTATTTGTTGCACCAAAATCAAAATAAACTGAAGGCCAACAATTTTGACTTTTTGCTACAAGCCCCTCAACTAGTTCGACTTCAGTTGCATTGGCATTGGGTTCCGTTTCCGTTCCTCTATATAATTGAACTTTGGCGTTAGATTCATCAACACCCGCTCCGAATAAACCTCTAGGTCTGTGATATTTATAGCTTCGTCCGATTAAATGAACTCCATTAGCTAGCAATGCAGAAGCAAGTGTATCGCCTTCATAACCAAAATATTTTTTTCCATTAAAAACAAAAGAAATTTTCTTATCTCTATTGATATAACCAACTTTATCTAATCTATACGGCTGAGACATGATAGATTGTTATAATTCCTCATCTAATTTTGAAGTTTTAAAAATTTCATGTGTTGCTGTATTTCTGGAAACCTTAAACCATTGCCTGCAACCTGAAACATGATGCCATAATTCAGAATGTTTTCCCCTGGGATTAGATCTATAATATACGAAATCATCCCAAACTTTATCAGACACCTCTTTTCCCAATTCGGGTCTTTTAAGATTTGCGTCCCCTCCATAAGAAAACTCATTTTGAGATCTCTTTCCGCAGTATGGACATTTAATTTCTAACATTTTTTATCCTAACCAAACTTTTGTAGCAGTTCCTTTTTCGTCAATAAGGTGCCCAGTGTTAAATCTGTTTAATTTAAATTTTGAATTTAGTTCATGAAGTTTATCTTGAGCGATTGTATAAGCAAATGTCCACCCTGATACAGGTGTTGCTTTAAACCCTCCGTAGCACCAGCCACAATTTAAATAAACTCCCTCAATATGAGTTTTGTCTATTATGGGTGATCCATCCATGGACATATCCATAATACCGCCCCACGTTCTTAACATTTTTAGTCTGCTTATATTTGGAAACATTGCTAACCCTTCTGATAATACGTGTTGAAGTGTTGGAAGATTTCCTCTTTGAGCATAACTATTGTAACCATCCAGGTCTCCACCCATAACCATTTCCCCTTTATCTGATTGACTGCAATAAAAATGGCCTGCTCCAAACGTAACAACATGATCAAGAAAAGGTTTTACAGGCTCAGACACACACGCTTGAAGAACATGAGATTCGATGGGCAATTTCATATCCAGTTTTGCTGCTAATAAAGAAGTATTCCCTGCCACACATAATCCTATTTTTTTTGTTTTAATATTGCCTCGTGTAGTTTGTACCTCTTGTATCTTTCCATTTTGAACATTAAATCCGGTAACTTCACAATGTTGAATAATATCCACTCCCATAGAGTCCGCTCCTCTAGCATAACCCCAGGCAACAGCATCATGTCTTGCTGTGCCACCGCGTGGCTGCATCAACCCACCAAAAATTGGGAATCGTGCTGAAGAAAAATCTGCAAAAGGTATCATTTTCTTTAATTCTTCTCTGTTTAACATTACTGCATCAATTCTATTTAACCTCATTGAATTACCTCTTCGTGCGAATGTATTTAATTGAGCATCAGAATGTGCAAGGTTGATAACTCCTCTTGGTGAATACATAACATTATAATTTAATTCTTGAGATAAATTTTCCCAAAGTTTCATTCCATATTCATAAAAAAGACCATTAGCATCCCACATATAATTTGATCTAAGTATTGTTGTGTTTCTTCCAACATTACCTCCGCCAATCCAACCTTTTTCTAAAATTGCTACATTGGTAATATTGTGCTCCTTTGCCAAATAGTATGCTGTAGCAAGTCCATGACCTCCCCCTCCTACAATTACAACATCATATTCTTTTTTGGGCTCGGGGTCTTTCCATGCAACATCCCAATTTTCATGGTTGCTAAACGCATTTTTAATTAGACTAAATATGGAATATCTTTGCATTGCTATAATCTTATATAACCCTAATAAATTGTGAAAGACTTTAACAATATAATGTGTACATAATATGCTTTTTTGGATATAGGAGTGCCGATGAGCAGTATAAAGTCTGATATTGAAATTGCGAGAGCGGCAAAAATTCAGCCCATCAATGATATATTTACAAAAATTAGCGTGCCTGACGACCCCGAAGCTTTCAGTCCTATGGGACGTCATATCGCTAAATTAAATTTAGGTTATATCGATAAATTAAAAGAAAAAAATAGTAATTTAATTTTAGTTACAGCTATTACGCCAACGCCTGCAGGCGAAGGAAAAACCACAACTTCTGTGGGATTGTGTGATGGTTTAAATAAAATAGGAAAAAAATCAATTGTTTGTTTACGAGAGCCAAGTCTTGGACCCTCTTTTGGAATGAAAGGTGGTGCTGCGGGAGGTGGGTATGCGCAAGTTGTTCCTATGGAACAAATTAATTTACATTTCACAGGTGATTTTCATGCAATCACTTCTGCCCATAATCTTTTATCAGCATTGATTGATAATCATATTTATTGGGGAAACAAGTTGGATATTGATGTTAGAAGAATTGTTTGGAGAAGAGTTGTTGATTTAAATGATCGTGCGCTTCGTTCAATAAATATTGGTCTTGGTGGTATAGCCAATGGTTTTCCAAGAGAAGACGGCTTCGATATTACTGTAGCATCAGAGATTATGGCAATTTTTTGCTTAACTAACAATTTAAAAGATCTAGAAAAAAAAATTGGAAATATTACAGTTGCATATTCAAGAGATAAAAAACCAATTTATGCAAAAGATTTAAATGCACATGGACCTATGACCGTTTTATTAAAAGAAGCCATTAGACCAAATTTTGTACAAACACTTGAAAACAATCCCGCTATTATTCATGGGGGGCCTTTTGCAAATATTGCCCATGGTTGTAATACTATCATTGCGACAAAGACCGCATTAAAATTATCTGATTATGTTGTAACTGAAGCGGGTTTCGGTGCAGATCTTGGTGCTGAAAAATTCTTAAATATTAAATGTCGTAAAGCAAATATTAAACCAAGTTGCGTCGTATTAGTTGCTACAATACGAGCGCTAAAAATGCACGGTGGAGAAAAAAAAGAAAGTTTAAAAAAAGAAAATATTGAAACCTTAAAAAAAGGTTTACCTAATCTTGAAAGGCATATTCAAAATGTTAAAAAATTTGGCTTAGAAGTTATCGTTGCAATAAACCATTTTATTACTGACACGGATAAAGAAGTTAAAGTAATTGAAGAATTTTGCGCAAAACTCAATGTTACTGTAAATCTTTGTATGCATTGGGCAAAGGGTAGTGAAGGAATAAAAGATCTTGCTAAGAATGTTGTGGAGCATTGTAAAAAAGCAAAGAAAGACGATTTCAAATTTTTATACACCGCTGATACATCTCTTTGGATAAAAATCGAAAAAATTGCAAAAGAAATTTATGGTGCAAGCGAGGTGGTTGCGGATACTAAAGTTCGAGATCAGCTGAAAAAAATGGAAGAAGATGGCTTTGGTAAATTTCCTGTTTGCATTGCAAAAACACAATACAGTTTTTCATCTGATCCTAGTTTAAAAGGAGCTCCTATGGGACACGTGTTACCAATTAGAGAAGTAAAATTATCAAGTGGAGCAGAATTTATTGTTGTGCTATGTGGTGCAATCATGAGAATGCCTGGTCTTCCTAGAGTGCCCGCTGCTAATTCTATCAAGCTAAATGATAAAGGTGATGTAGAAGGATTGTTTTAATTTCTATTTATTTTTTTCTAAATAGTTCCAAAAATCAATAGCTAAATTTTTTCCTGTTAAATCTTTAAAATTTTTTAAACCAGTTGGTGATGTGATATTAATATCACCCGTTAAATAATCAGATATTAAATCAATACCCGCAAAAACAATATTGTTTCTTTTTAAACTTGAAGCTACAATTTTTGCAATACGAAGCTCTTTTTTTGTCAAAATGGTTTTAACTGCTTTTCCACCCTGTCCCAAGTTGCTTACAATAGAGCCTTTTTTTGGAACTCTTTTTATTGCCCCCTTAATATCTCCACCAATAATAAAAATTCGTTTATCTCCAAATTTAATTTGAGGAATAAATTTTTGAACCATTACATGATCATGTTTTTTTAAGTAATTAGATATTTTTATTTTATTTATATTTTTATTGATAAAAAGAATATTTTTTCCGCCATAACCGTGTGTTGGTTTAATTACTATTTTCTTATATTGTTTTTTGAATTTTTCAATTTCAGCAACGCTTCTAGTAAACATTGTGGGAGGCATTAATTTTAAGAAATCAATAGAATAAAGTTTTTCTGGCATATTTCTAACTGCCACAGGATTGTTAACTATTTGAGTTTTGTTTGATATTTTTTCTAATAAAAATGTTGCTGTAATATAATCCATATTGAAAGGAGGATTCTGCCTCATCAAAACAAAGTTAGTCTTTGAAAGATCTAATAATTTTTTTTTCTTTATAAAATAAAACTTTTTTTTGTTTTCGTTAAATTCGATTTCCTTGCTTAGAGCATAAATTTTTCCATTGTGGTAAGTAAGATTCCTTGTTTCGTAATAATAAATTTTATAATTTCTTCTCTGAGCCTCTAAAGCTAATAATAATGTTGTGTCAGTTTTTTTATTAATCGATTGAATACGATCGCCTTGAATTGCAATAGTTTTAGTTTTTTTCATATAAAAATTCTAAATTATTATTATTTTTAAATTTTTCAATCGTAACGAAAGCTCTTGATTTGTTATTGTTCAAGATATTTTCAATATTACGTAAAAAAATTGATTCATCCTTTCCCGTGTTATTTTTGATTGATCTTTTCTCAAGACCCTCTCGAGCTAGTTCCAAAAATATTTTTCCCCACTCCAATAATGTTTTATTATTGATAATTGTATTTAAACCTTTTTCGAGAACATCTTTATAAGCATTGAGCACTTCTATAACATCCCATTTATCGATGATATGGAAAGCCTCGTTCAAACTTCCATAAAGTAAGCCAGCATAAAATGCTGGGCCGCTACAATGACAATCCCATTCGCACGTATCTAGTGATCTAATTTCAATAAATCTCTTTAAACGAACTTCAGTAAAGATTGTTGTTAAGTGGTTATCAAAATCTTTAATTTTAGGTTTTCTACCATTTAATGTTTCAAGTTTTCCTTCCATAAAATCTTTGAATGTTTTACCTTCACCTTTAAGATAATTAGAGTTGTTAAGAACAAATAATAGAGGCATGTTAATAGCCATATCTGTATATTTTTCAAAATCTAAGTTTTCTAGGAAAATTTTCGGTAACCCAGCCCTCGAAGTATTTTGCCATACTTTTGATCTGTAGGATAAATAACCACTTAGCTTTTTTTCTTTTATGGGAGAATTTGCAAAAATTCCTATCGACAGAGGAACTAAAAATGAACTTAATTTAAATTTTTTTATAAAATCTTTTTCAGAGGTATAGTCCAAATTTATTTGTGTACCGCACGTTTGATACATCATATGTAAACTTAATTTTCCATTTTTCGGCATTTCTTCAGTCATAATTTCATATCTTTGCTTTGGTGTTTTAGGAACTTTTTCTAAATTTGTTAATGGGTCATAACTTACAGACATCATTTTTAAATTAAAATTTGAACATGCTCTTTTCAACTCATTCAAAAATTTATAGGACTCTTCGCATACAAGATGAATGGAATTAAGTTTAGCTCCCGAAAGCTCTATTTGATTACCGGGTTCTAAAGTAATTTTTTGTCTATTTCTTGATAGAGCTACAACGTTCTTATTTTCCTCTATGGTTTTCCAACCAAATTTTGTTAAAAAATTAAGAATTTTTGATGTCGTTTCAAAATTAATTCTTCTGTTAGAATTTTTGTCAAATATAAATCTTTCATGTTCTACACCGATATTGATTTCACTTTCTTTTTTACAGCCATTTTCAAAAAAATTTATTAAATCTTGTTTTGAGTTTATTTCATCCATTAATTTTTGTTCTTAAATAGCCTAGCCAATTTTTTAATTCCAAAGTACGACTGATATCATTTGTAGTTGATTCTTCCTTAGTGATTAAATCTATATGTTGATTGATTTCTTCTTCATTTTTAAAAGTTTTTGCATCTAACAATCTTTTTTTTCGATGTTTTAGCAACTTAATCATATACGAATAAGGTATCTCGGGATGATATTGCAAACCCCAAATTTCTGAGTTTCCTGCGGTAAAGTGTATTGCTCCAAATTTGTTAATTGTGTCACTTGCTAATAAGACAGAGTTTTTTGGAGGAATTTCAACTTCATCAAAATTAAAAGCTGGTGCAGTAAACTTTTGTGGCTTCGAATAGTAAAGTTTATGTTTTTTTCCAGCTTCAGTTAGTTCAATGTTTTGTGCTATTCCGGTATGTGCGCCATTAGGAGCCACTCTACATTTCCCCCCTGCGGCTGTTACTGTTACCTGTAAACCCCAGCAGGCAGCAAAAAAATAATTTCTATGTTCTAGACATTTCTTTACAAACTCAATCTGCTTCCTAACCGATTTACAGTTCTTATTTATTCGCAATGTACTTCCCGTTAAAATTATACCGTTGTATTTTTTTAACGATGAAATAACTTTTGATATACAATCGTCATCATTACATGGTTCAACAATATCCATTTCTGAATTGGGTTCGTAAATTCTTATATGTTGACTAAAATTTTCTGATTGGGGACAACAACCTGCTTGAATGAAATTAGAATTTTCTTCCTTTGTATTGCCCTCGACTATAAGTAGTTTTAAATCTTTCATAAAAATTAAAACAACTTACCTTCCACGCTGTATTGATACAATAACTTCGTATCGTTTAATGTAATCTTTCTAGGATTATCATAAGTACATGGATCGTTAAGAGCCATAGGAGATAGTTTTTCTATATCCGTACCAGTTATTTCAACGCATTCTGATAGCTTGTGGGGAATTTTTATCTTATTACGTAAATCCAAAACCCAATCAACAAATGAATTAAATGAGGCTTTTTTTAATTCAAGGTACCCGCTAAGTTTGGCAATTTTATTCTCTATTGTTGACCGATTAAAAGTAAGAACATAGGGCATAAAAATACCATTGGATAAACCATGGTGTACATCAAACATAGAATTAACAGGATGACTTAGGGAATGAATTGCTCCTAAGCCTTTTTGAAAAGCAGTGGCACCCATGCTCGATGATGCAAGCATGTTAGCTCTTGCTTCTAAATTTTCTCTTTCTTTAACTGCAATTTCCAACCATTTTTTTATTAACAACATGCCCTCAAGCGCTATACCATCGGCCATTGGATGAAAACCTGGAGCACAATAAGCCTCAAGGTTATGAGCAAAAGCATCCATGCCAGTAGCTGCTGTTAAAAACGGAGGCATGCCAACCGTTAATTTTGGATCAAGAATCGTTAGAGTTGGTAGCATTCTTGGATGAAAAATAATTTTTTTAACTTTAGTTTCATCATTAATTATGGCCGCGGCTCTTGATGTTTCGGATCCTGTTCCTGCGGTCGTAGGAATAGCTATGGTTGGCACTATGTTATCAGGATTGCTAATTCGGTTTACAGCCATTGATTCAGAAAATTTTCTCTCAATCCAAAAAGAACCTCCATCAGTAAAATCCCAAAGTGGTCTATTCAAAGATGCTTGCAATGCAATTGATTTTCCTACATCTAAACTGCTACCGCCGCCAAAAGCAATGATACCATCGTAATTTCCATTTTTAAATATTTCGACACCCCTTTTTACATGACTGCCAAGTGGATTACCTTTTAAATCTGAGAAAACCGAAGTTAATAAATTAGCCCTTTTATTTATTTCAAGAGTCTCTTGAACCATTTTAGTTTTTACTAAATCTTTATCAGTGACTAATAAAGGTTTATTAATTTTTAATATTTTGCAGGCTTTCGGTAAATCTTTGATTCTGCCATTTCCAAACCACACTGTGTTTGGGTAACCCCAATTAAAATTGGACATTTAATATTCTTCTAATCCTAACAATTTTTTTCGTTTGTTTGCCCAAGTACGAATTAAATTATCAACAGCTAAACCAATAAATGCAACACATAGACCAAGGATCAGTGCTTTACCTCCTCCTTTTAAGTCTGATAAAGCTTTCATAATATATTGTCCTAAATCTTCTGTTCCAATAAAAGCTCCAATAATTACCATAAATAATGCAAAGACAACTGTTTGATTAATTCCGAGCATGATATGAGGAAATGCTAAAGGAAATTCAATCTGAAACAATCTTTGTAAGCGCGTTACACCTGACATCGAAGCTGCATCGTGTAAAGCTGATGGAACACTACGAAGCCCTTCAATAGTGTAACGGGTTGCAGGAATAGTTGCGTAAATGATCACAGCAATTAACACAGATGTGTCAGTCACGCCGAAAAGCATCATAACAGGAATTAAATAGACAAAGGATGGAAACGTTTGGAGGGTATCACAAATCCCCAAAACAATTTTTGTACTCGTTGTGTTTTGTGCGGCCAAAGAACCAGAGATTACTCCAATTATACCTGATACAATTACACCAAAAGTTGCCATGTAAGCTGTGACTAAAGCTCTATCCCACCATGGGCTTAGAGCAATAAATAATGTAAATCCACCAACTACAAGTGCTGATCGAATACCACCGATTATATAACCGGTACCCATAACCAAAACAAACGTTGCGACAACTGGCATCCTTAGATAAGCAGCTCTCATTGGTTGTAATACGTCTACAATCAACCAGGTATTAAATACTTTTAATTGAAAAAAGAAAGTATCCCATATCCAATCAACCCCTGCATTCCAGAAAGGTTCGCCTGATATCCCTTTATTGTGTGGAACTTCATATAAGTAGTTAAAACCTTCTTTAAAATAGAAAGATCCAACAGAGGCAAATATTAATCCAACTAATACCGCCCCAACAAAAAATAATCCATATTTATGACGCTGAAAAAAAGTAAGGTTGGCAAAATAATCTGTTTGTTTATGTGCCCAAGCCAAAGACATTTTATCTAAAAGTACGGCTATTAGACTAATACAAACGCCGGCTTCTAAAGCTAAACCAATTCTAAGTTGATTTAAAGCTAGCAATAGATTCCAACCTAATCCCTTAGCGCCTATAAAGGATGCAATAACTGCCATGGCCAAACACTGCATGATGACTTGATTCACACCAATTAAAATGTCTCGTCTCGCGGTTGGAATTAATACTTTAAATAAAAGTTGAAATTCGTTACAGCCGCTCATCTTTCCTGCTTGGACAACTTCTGGGGATACTTTTCTAAGCCCCAACAAAGTCAAACGCACCATGGGTGGTGTTGCAAAAATTATTGTTGCTATTGCTCCAGAATGATCTCCAATTCCAAACATTACCATTATCACAACTATGTAAGAATAGTGCGGCATGGTCTGCATTACATTGAGTATAGGATTTAATGCTTCCTCAACCCTCTTGCTTTTATATGACCAAATACCGAAAACCAAACCAAGAAAAAAAGAAATTGGTGCAGCAATCAATACAAATGAAAGCGTCTCCATTGAAGGTTTCCACTGACCAAATACAGAAATATAAATCATGGTAATGGCTGCAAATATTGCAAGGCCTTTTCCATTAAGTTTATAGCCCAATATAACTGCTCCAGCGGTAACTATAGTCCAAGGAAGTCCGGGTAATTCCGCCCATGGGTTTGCATCAATCCAATCCCAGCTTGTAAATGCAACAACGGTTTTAACTCCTCCAATTAAAATTTCACGGATAAATTCAATTAAAAAAAGCATGGAAGCTGAAATCATTCTGGTAATTTGCAGAACCAGTGGGCGCGTTGTAGTCTCTTTAAGATCAGCGTCCCAAATCTCAATCGGCATCCACTCTTCCAATAAAAAAAACAATGAATCATTTACCCAAATTGGAAGCCATCCAAGGTATGGTGGCAACCTCCAAAGATTATCATATCCATAATATCTAACTTCTATACCAAAAAGATTATAAGAACTTAGATTTGGATCTTTTGAATGTTCAGCTACAGACCTTATAAATTTATAACCCTCCGGAACATCTATTGCAAAACACAAACCAAAGAAAATAATTAATAAAAAAAGCCACTGAAATGATTTTGGGTATTTTTTTAAAATTTCCATGAATTATGAATTTTCTTTTCTTCCGCCAAATACAGTATGAATAACTTTGGAAGGCTTCACGATTCCTACAATTTTTTGATTAGAGTCAATAACTGCTACAGGTTTTTCCTGACTTAAAATTTTTTCAGCAACAGTTTCTATAATTGCATCTTTTGAAACTTTTAAATCACTTAAATTTTTAGCATCATCAACGGGATCCATTACCGCCTCTATTTTCAATACTTTTTCTCTAGGAACCTCTTCTGTAAATTTTCTAACGTATTCTGTGGCTGGATTTAAAACAATTTTGGCTGGAGTATCTAATTGCTCTATTATGCCGTCCTTCATTATTGCTATTCTATCTGCAAGCCTAAGGGCTTCATCAAAATCATGCGTGACAAATAAAATTGTTTTTTTTAAAACACCTTGTAGTCTTAAAAATTCATCTTGCATTTCTTTTCTGATTAATGGGTCTAGAGCAGAAAAAGGTTCGTCTAAAAACCAAATATCTGGCTCAACTGCTAAAGATCTGGCAATTCCTACTCTTTGTTGTTGCCCTCCAGATAATTCTCTTGGAAAATAATTTTCCCTTCCCTCAAGACCTACAAGCTTAACCATGTCCATAGCCTTTTTAATACTATCTTTAGTTTTCACTCCTTTTATCTGCAAAGGAAAAGCAATGTTTTCTAAAACTGTTTTATGTGGAAGAAGAGCAAAGCTTTGAAAAACCATTCCCATTTTATTTCGTCTTAACTCAATTAATTCTTTATTTTTCAAAGATAATAAATCTTGACCTTCAATATAAATTGTTCCTGCTGTCGCATCTGTTAATCTTGATATACATCGAAGTAAAGTTGATTTTCCAGAACCGGATAATCCCATCACAACCAACATTTCTCCCTTTGAAACTTCAAAAGAAGCATTATTAACACCTACAATACAACCGGCTTCTTGGAAAGTTTTGGCATCAACGTTTCCACTGACATCTTTAAGCATTTTTTTCGCATTTGCTCCAAAAATTTTATAAACCGCATCACATTTAATTACTGGTGTAGAAGACATAAATTTTATTCAATAAATTATACTAAAACTAAAAAAAAAATCCTCCCTATTTATTTCATAAACGCTCTAAAAATTTTTTATAAAATATACTCTAGTGTCCAGGCTAGTTTTAAAAAAACCATTAGCTTCACCTGTAACTGTAATTGTATCACTCACCCCTTCTATAGCCCTTATCGTATATTCAGCAAAACATTTATTCGAAGAACTGTCCCATCTTACAGAACGTTCATCAATTTTATTTCCGTTATCAAAATACAATTTCGTTGCACTGAAGTTTATAATGTTTGCCCCCATCATTGAACGTTGGGTTACAATTTTAGTATTTTTGCACACCGCTTCATATTCGCTTAGTGATAATTGATGACCTTCACTACTTTCATAAAAATTTAATCTACCTCTTGGAAGTGAAGTAATGACTTTATCAATCTCTGCAATATTAACACTCTCTGCGGTCTTTTCGCTCTCTTTAATTTCTACAATAAAAATATTTAAAAACATAAATGTAAAAATTATTAGTGTTGTTAAACCAACAAGACCGACCATTTGTTTAATGGCTTCCGGAGCTTCTTTGTATTTTTTTAAATTATTTTCTAATAACATTGTTCTATCTAATTCGGTTCAACTAATTCGCCGTCTTTCCAGATGCCTTGCTTAACTGTTCCATCTGCTAAGGTAAAAGTTCCTTGTCCATTCATGAAACCATCACGCCACTCACCCACGTATGTGGCTCCATCTGGAAAAGTCAAAGTTCCTTGTCCATGCCATTTACT